>CEVE01021183.1_pt1 | contig 11915 bp, 8 predicted proteins | sample 356431 | NCBI WGS metagenome assembly CEVE01 (sample SAMEA2622764, study PRJEB7988) | marine metagenome | isolation source: saline water (ENVO:00002010), including
CTTTGAATACGATAGTGGTCAATATCAAGATTGTGTTAATACGTTTTCTCGTTCACTAAAAGCTGGATGTGGTTCAAAGTATGGTGAAAATATATATAGATGGATGGCTGGGGCATATATTGAATTAGATAAATTAGATAGTGCCAAGATAGTTATAAATGACGGATTAAAAATATTGCCAAATGATAGAGGTGTTATTGGTGTAGCTGCAACGTTAGCAAGAAAACAAAATGACACTGATAATCAATTATTCTTTTTAAAGAAAAAATACAATATTGAATCTAGTATTCAAGAAATTATTGATAATACAAGTTCTGAAGATCTTCAAGAAGATATAGTTAAGTTGGAGGTTACTTTAGAAATTAAAGAACCTAATGGGCAATGGAATGAAGATATTAGTGATAGAATTATTGAATTTACACGTAGCAGAGCCAGCACGTTTAGTCAATTAAGTGATTATTATGAAAATAAGGCTGAAATAGAAAATGAAGACTTCTATTATTCAAATCAAATTGACTATTTAGAAGAATGGCTTAGCGTTGACCCATCTAATGCAAATGATATTATTAAAAAATTAAGGATTGCATATAAAAATGCTGGAAGAGATGCAATAGAGATTGACCAAAGACGATGGGAACAAAATGAGTCTGACGCAAATGTAGCGCTAATATATATAAACGAACTTATGGATATATCTGATTACGATAAGGCTATAGAAGTTTGCCTCACTGTACTTGATGATGATAGCGATAATATTAAAATTTTAGAAAAATTATCTAATGCATACACAGAAGTATATAATCAAGATGAAGCTGTAATTGCATATGAAAAATTAATTCGATTAAAGCCTAATGAAATAAAATACCAAACTAAAATATCAGAAATATATCGTGAAACAGGCGACTATGAGAAAGCTATAGAATTTGCTAATAAAATAGTTAGAACTAAGCCGTCGGCCAATGCTTTTTATAATCGTGCAATGGTATATATAGCTTTAGCTGACTACTGCAAGGGCGACCAACTAACCATGTCAGACAAAGCAGTTTATGAGATGGCTTGGCAAGATCTTAATACTGCTTCATCAAAAGGGGATAAGAAGGCTAAGAAGCAAGCAAAATTTTACTCTAAGAACAACTTGATAACCCAATTTGAAGATTGGTTTAAATTATCTGGGAAGCCTAATACATTTAGGCCTAAAGGAAAATGTTATAGTGTGATTAAAAAAAGTATTAGAAAGAGGGATTTTTAATAATGAAAATTGTTATTGCTGGAGATCATGCAGCATTTGATGTTAAGAGTGATGTTGTTAATTTCTTAGAAACCAAGGGTATATCTGTAATAGACTTAGGTACGAATTCGTATGATTCAGTTGATTATCCCATCTATGGGCAAATGGTTGCTAAACATCTTTTAGCTGGTCATAGTCACAGAGGTATCATCATATGTGGAACTGGTATCGGTATTTCTATTGCTGCAAACCGTTTTAAAAATATAAGGGCTACGCTTTGTTCGACTGTGCATGATGCTGAAATGGCTAGAAAGCATAACGATTCTAATGTTCTTGCATTAGGTGCTAGGACAACAAACATAGAAAAAATTAAAAATATTATTGATGTTTGGTTATCTACAGATTTTGAAGGAGGAAGACATCAAGATAGATTAGAACTAATTGATGGGATTTAAAATGAATAATATTAAAAATAAAGATAGAATAGTCTACGATATTATTAATAATGAGCTAAACAGACAGCAAAACGGTTTAGAGATGATTGCTTCAGAAAATTTTACCAGCTTATCTGTCATGGAGGCTATGGGATCTGTATTAACTAATAAATATGCTGAAGGTTACCCTGGTAAAAGATATTATGGCGGTTGTGAATTTGTAGATAATGTTGAAAATTTAGCAAAAGAACGTGCTTGTGAAATTTTTAAATGCGAATACTCTAATGTGCAACCTCACTCTGGCTCACAAGCAAATATGGCTGTCTACAAGACATTTCTAAAAGCAGGAGATTCTGTTTTAGGGCTTGATTTAGCTCATGGTGGTCACTTAACACACGGAAGTAAAGTTAATTTTTCAGGTGAAATATATAATTTCAATTCTTACGGAGTAGATAGGGATTCTGGTAGAGTAGATTTTAACAAAGTTTACGATTTAGCAAAAAAACATAAACCTAAGTTGATTATTTGTGGAGGGTCAGCCTATCCAAGGTTCGTTGAATTTGAAAAATTTAAAGAAGTTGCATCTTCAGTTGGAGCCTATTTAATGGCTGACATAGCTCACCCTTCAGGCTTAGTTGCAGCTGGGCTACATCCATCACCTTGGCCTCATTGTGATATTGCAACAACAACGACCCATAAAACTTTAAGAGGACCAAGAGGTGGAATGATATTGATGGGTAAAAATTTTGAGAATCAATGGGGTGTTAAAGCCTTAAAAAGTGGTCGTATAAAAATGGTTTCAGAGTTAGTTGATAGTGCCGTTATGCCTGGGATACAAGGAGGACCCTTAATGCATGTTATAGCTGCGAAAGCTATTGCATTTAAAGAGATTCTAAGCGATGACTTTCTTAATTATTCTAAGCAGACAATAAGTAATGCCAAAACTTTATGTAATAGATTTGTAGAATTAGGTTATGATATTGTTACTGGTGGAACGGATACTCATATAGTTTTGATAGATTTATCTTCTAAAAATATTTCTGGTAAAAAAGCCGAGAGAGTATTGGAAGAGTGCCTAATTACAACAAATAAGAATATGGTACCGTACGATCAGAAGAGTCCACTCATAACGAGCGGTATAAGAATTGGTACTCCAGCACTTACTACTAGAGGCATGAAAGAGAATGAGATGATGATTATAGCTGATATTATTCACGATATATTATCTGATATAGATAATTCTTCAACAATAATTTCTAATAAATCTAAGGTTTTAGAGCTTTGTGAAAACTTTCCATTATATAAGGAATTAGAGCATGCAATGTCCTAATTGTGGAAAAACAGACTCAAAAGTAATTGATTCAAGGAGTATTCAAGATTCTTCCAGTATAAGAAGAAGAAGGATTTGCTCTGCTTGTAATTTTAGATATACAACTTATGAGTATATAGTAAAGTATCCGATTATGGTTATTAAAAAAAATGGAGACAGAGAAGAATACGATCGAAAAAAGATAGAACAAAGTTTTAGAATTGCTTGTAATAAAAGGCCTATTGCAGAGGTTGTAATTCAAGAATCTATAACAATAATAGAGGATACCATTTTAGATTCAAGTAAAATGGAGATTGGTTCTGAGCAAATTGGTGAAATGATTATGAGAGAGTTGAAAAAAATAGATAATATTGCCTACATTAGATTTGCATCTGTATATAGAGAGTTTAAAGATATAGGTGAATTTCAAGCTCATATCCGCGATTTAAACAATCATTGATAAACGAGGGGTTATTGCTTTACTTAATAAATAAATTTGTAGCTTTTTTTGAAGGCATTTCTAATTATTTTAATCTTATGGGAGACATGTTTAGATCATATAAATCATGGTCTTATTATATAAGATTGGCAGATATCCACATGTATCAAATAGGTATAAAATCATTGCCAATTGTAATTGTTACAGGCTTATTTTCTGGTATGGTTTTAGCTGTTCAGGCAGCTTATCAAGTAGATACTGCAACTCTTCCTGGTATGGAATGGACTGTCGCTAGTGTTATTGGTGAAGCGATACTTCTTGAACTAGCCCCAATGATAACTGCTTTGGTTATGACAGGTAAAATTGGTGCAACGATTGCAGCCGAGATTGGAACAATGCGAGTCAGTGAACAGATTGATGCTTTAGAGTCCTTATCTTTTGATCCTGTTGCATATCTTATTTTCCCAAGGGTATTTGCTGGAATGATAATGTTCCCAGTTTTAATAGCTGTAGCTGATTTTTTTGGATTAATAGGAGGAATATGGGTTAGTACCAATACTTTAGACTTATCAGTAGACGATTTTATGAGAGGTCTAAGAACTTGGTTTGCCCCTATGGATTACTGGTTTGGTATTATTAAAGGATTTTTCTTTGGATTAGCAATAACGTCCATTGCTTGCTTTTATGGATATTATACAAAAGGTGGAGCAAAAGGGGTTGGTGAAACAACTACGACCACGGTTGTTGTATCCTGCATAACAGTTGTTTTTCTAGACTATATTTTAGGAGAAATAATCTTATTATAAATATTGTAAATATCAATAAGTCCTTTTCAAATCAAACTATTTTAAATAATATTTCATTTAAAATTAATGATGGAGATGCTATTGCTATTATTGGGAAGAGTGGTATTGGAAAAAGTGTTTTATTAAAACACTTAAATGGATTGATATATCCTGACTCTGGTCATATCTCAGTTGATGGCAAGATAATTAATAAGTTAAAATTTTTTGAACTTGAAAAAATGAGATCGAAAATATCAATGGTTTTTCAATTTGGAGCTTTATTTGACTCAATGTCTGTTTTTGAAAATATTGAAATGCCTTTAGAGAAAATGAGTTTGATGAATAAAGAAGAACGAGCTGACAGAATATATGAAGTTTTAAAAGAGGTTGGAATGGAAGGAACTCATAACAAGTTTCCTGATGAATTATCTGGCGGCATGAAAAAACGTGTAGGTATAGCAAGAGCTATTGCCGTTAAGCCTAAATATATTCTATATGATGAACCTACAACTGGCTTAGATCCAATAATGGCTAATAGTATAAATAAATTAATTTCTAAATTACATACTTTAGAAAAGGTGACTTCAATCATTGTTACTCATGAAATGGATACTGTTTTTAACGTTGCAAATAGAGTTATTATGATTAATGATGGAGAAATAAGATTCAATGGTTCACCTAATGAACTTTTAAGTTCTAATGATGAAATGGTACAACAGTTTATAAGAGTTAATACTCATAATAAAGGTGAGAGCTATGATTGATGATTTAAAAAATATTAAGCTTAATAAGACATTTTGGAATGGTTTATTTATCACTCTGATGGTGTTTTTAGTTTGGTGGGGTTATAATTTTATAAGAGGTCCTAAAATTGAAGAAGGTTACTCATTCCAAGTTAAATTTGATGATATTTTAAGCTTAACAAAAGGTAATGATGTTATATACAGTGGTTTAACCATTGGAGAGGTAAAAGAAGTAGGTAAAATTGGTGGTGCAAGTTCATCAGAAATAACGCCTATTGTAACGTTAAGCATAAAAAAAGAATATGAAGATATTCTTTACAAGGATGCTGTATTCACGATTAAAAGCCCGTTGTTTGTGGGGGATTATTGGGTTGAAGTATCCAGAGGTATTCCAAGAAGTCAAGATAAAATTGTTAAAGGCGAAGTTCTTGAAGGTGTTGCTGAGTTAAATCCAAGTAAATTGCCGGCTGAAATTCAAAAAGGTTTGAAGCCTATTTTAATTAACTTTGAATCTTTCTCAACTGGACTAGTCTCCTTGTTCAATCCTACAACAATAGATGATTTAAAGCAGTCTATTGCCAATATAAAAGAGTCAACTTTAAAGGCAAAGACATTGACAGATAAGTTTGATATTGAAGGTGACGGCATTAAACTTGATATGCAAGTTTTTAACGAAACCATGGCGAACTTAAGCAAAGTATCATCAGAGTTGAAAATAAGTTTAGACAATATTGAAGATGCTTCAAGAAATTTTAAGAAAGCATCGGAGGATATCAAGGATATATCAGGTAAGTTAAATAATGGAGAAGGTTCTTTAGGCAAACTAATCAATGATTCTGATTTATATGATTCTATTGGTAGTGTGGTTAATAACATTGGAGTTCTTATAAAAAAATTATCAGATGATCCAACATTGATAAGGCCAAGTATTTGGAAATAGTAAATTTTAATTAATTGTTATATTATTTCTAATCTATTAAGGAACTCTTTGGCTTTATAATCATTTAAGGTTTATGAATTAATTGGGAGTTGAATATAATAAATGAAAAACAAATTACTTATAATACTATTTTTGCTAAAAATAAATTTGATAACAGCTAGTCCTGGCGAGGCTTCAGCCATCTTCTTGTTGATTGCGCCTGGTGCATCAGCAGTTGCTACTGGTGAAGCCCAAGTTGCAAAATCTGATGATGCTTATGCCACATATTATAATCCAGCTGGATTAGCATTTCAAACTGGTCAAGAGTATGCCGGTATGCACGTTAACTGGCTTCCTGGTCTTGCTGATGATATAAATTATGAATTTGCAGCATTTAAAAAGAATATTCCTTGGCTTGGCACTGTAGGAGGAAATATTACTTTTCTAAATCTTGGAGAACAAGCTCAGACAGATGAGGTTGGTCAGTTATTGGGTAATTTTAGAAGTTATATGGCAGCTGCTACCGCAAGTTATGGAAGTAAAATTAATGAAAATTCTAGTTGGGGAATAAATTTTAAAGTTATTCATCAGAAGTTAGCACCACAAGGAACTGGGGGTGAAGGTAGTGGAAGTGGTTCCTCTACTGACTTTGCTTTTGATGTTGGATACTTACTTAAGGCTGATAAATTCAATTTTGGACTTTCTATATCCAACATTGGTCCCGAAGTAGACTTTGTAGATACTGAGCAAGGAGACCCTCTTCCTACAAATTTAAAAATGGGAATATTTACAAATATTTATCAATCAGAAAGATCTAGGCTAAATTTATTATTTGATGCCAACAAAATGCTTGTTGCGAGATACGGTACTATGGATTGGAATGGCAATGGAGTAATAGATACAAATAAAGAGCAAGGTTATGCTGATCCTTGGTATAAAGCATTATATACTAGTTGGTTAGATGATTGGTATTATGGAGGTGATATTAATATTGAAAATGTTAGTTGCGAATCTTGTTCTGAAGATATTAATAGCTCTGGTCAAGTTATAATTGGTGGATATGATTTACAAGAGTTAGCTCCTGGGACTGGAGTATTCGAAACAATTCCTACACTTGTTGATGATATTAATGGTAATGGTAAATTTGACACTTACAATGGAGTTTATGATTCTGATTTAAATGAAATTTTTTCTGATGATAATGGGAATGGAGCTTATGATGAAGGAGAAGATTTTGTAGATGTGTCAGAGGAATTTCTAGATTTTGATGACCCTGATTATGGTATTTATAATAGTGATGGAGAAAAAGAGAAAGGTACTGGAGATGATAGAAGTTTTTCAGCTGAACTTGAAGAAATGATTTATAGTTTAGGTTTGGAATATTGGTATACTGATAATTTTGTTTTTCGTTTAGGTTACTTACACGATCAAGAAGGAAGTTTGAAACATCCAACTTTAGGTGCTGGTATAAAGTTTGGGCAATATGGTTTTGACTTAGGATATATTCTTGGTAAACAAGGTGAGCCAAGGTCTAATACATTATTATTCTCGTTAAATATGTCTCTTTAATATAAAAAATTGAAAATTTGCAGAATATTTTTTATTATTATATTAATTAATTCTCTTTGGGGAATTAATCAAAACTTATTAATTAAAGATAAAAATACCTCCAATAAAAGAAATCTACAATTTCATACCATTATAGGTTTGATGGTTGATTTTTCATATGAACAAGTTAATGATCCTAATACTACTGGTCGAGGTCAATTTTTAAATGAAATTGATTCAGAGATAATATCTTCTCGTTGTGATGGCTTTATAGTTGATCCTCCTCCTCATAATGCAGAATATTTTAGAGATCAAATTCAAGCTGTTAAAAATTATTATAGTTTCAATGTTAACGATCCAGATTATAATATCTTTGATTTTTATGTATTTGATGAAGTTTTGCATCTAAATAAGCCTATGAGAGATTACAGTGTTTCAGATTCTACAATAGGCGAGTTATTTTCAGAATCAATAGATATAGCTCTTAATGAAAGTGATCTTATTAATCAAGAATGGTTTGATGAAAACGAGATTGATAATTATCTATTTGTAATTTTTCATGCAGGGGTCGGGCAAGATATATCTTTTCCATACATTGACCCAACGAACTATGATATACCAAGTGCATATATCGATTCTGATATGCTAAGTGAATCATGGGATTATTACAATACTATAAAGCATGGAATTGTAATGCCTGAGACCCTAAATCATATTTTTTATAGTATTATTGAAGATCTTTTTTATGGAACTGATAATTTCTGTAATTATCAATTAGGTATGACAGGATTATTTTCTCTCTTAGTTGGATATGCTATGGATTTACCAGTGTTATATAATACAGATAATGGTGAAGCAGGAGTCGGCTCTTTTGGTTTAATGGATTACGGATCCAACAATGGTTTTGGTGTTATTCCTGCACCAATTTCACCTTGGACAAAAATATACAAAGGGTGGTCCGATGTAGATAATATTTTAGATTTTGGACAAATAAACATAAATACTGATGTTATAAAAAAAATCAATATATCTTCAAATAAATATTTGTTAATAGAAAATAAAAATAATTGGATTGAAGATAACATTGATTTAGATAGTTTGAGAAACAAATACAAAGTTTGGGATTCTTCAGTTCAAGATTCGATTCCAGGTAATTTTTTCGATATTTTAACAGAGAAATTAAGTTCAAACCAAATAAATTTATCTCAGTCTACAAACGTTATTTTAGGATTTGATAATTATAATTATGGATTACCAGGTTCAGGAATTTTAATTTGGTCCATAAATGAAGATATCTTGAGTCAATCCGACATTCAGATGGGAATTAACAATGACCCTTTAAATAAAGCTATAGAAATTATTGAATCTGATGGGGGCAAGGATATTGGGCAAGATTGTTACCATTGGAATCCAGCTTTTTGTGATATTCTTACAAAAGGATGGGGGTATGATTTGTGGTATAGTGGTAATGGACAATATCTAATTAATAATCCATATGAGAATGAGGTTGTGTTAAGTGATGATACAAATCCTAATTTAAGATTTGATGATAATGCTTTAAGCTTGATTAAGTTAAATCAATTTAGCTCTGTAGATTACTCAATGAATTTTAGCTATTTATCAAATACTCCATCAGTTATAGTATCCTATATATCAGATAATCCAGAAATTGTAATTATTGGTTCTGGCATTATTGATGGAAACGGATGTGTATTTTATTTAGATAATCAAATTTTGTACAAAAAGTGTTTTGGTGAGTCCTCTGTTATTGTAGAATCAGATTTTAGTACAGATCAACATTCAAAAATTTTAGTTTATAATAATGTTATATATCCTGCTTCCGAAAATCAATATTTACAAATAAATGAAACTCCTCCAGTTTTAGTTGATGGATTAAATGAATTGCAAATTTTAGGATATTTTAATTCTATTAGTTCTTTGGAGCAGAATGATGAGGCTATATCTGCAGGAGATTTTGACAATGATGGATTAGATGAATACATTACTATCGATAATAATTTGTTGTATGTTATGAATTCAAATAATACGTTTGTTGATAACTTCCCAATCGATTTTTCATTTAATGATTACCAGAACAATATACTTGTTGGAAATATTGTAGAAGACGACCATCCTGAGATTGTTTTTAAAGGAGATGGGAATATATTCATAGTTACAAACAATGGTCAAATCTATACATCGATTACCTCAAATAGTCAGTCTAAACTTCGCTTATTACCAAATTGGGGAAGTAGCATTGCATTGATTGATGGTAATAGATTGTTTTTATTCCCTTATGACGAACACAATACATATTGGACAAATAGCTATGGAACTGATTGGGATTTTCCTTTAGTAAATCCAAATACATTTCCAAGGAAAAGTAAGACATTGTCAAATACTTCTATTTTTTATAACTATCCTAACCCTATTAGGAATGATTTTACAACTTTTAGGTTTTTCAATAGTATTGGTTTTACTAGTCCTCAAATTCATATTTATAACATTGAGGGATTATTGATAGAAACAATTACTCCTAATTCTTTTCAAAATATTATGAATGAATATGTTGAAATTCCAGCAACTCTTTTAGATTATAAGCCTGGAGTTTATTTTGCTGAATTAAAAGATCAAGATAAAAGTATTGCAATCATTAAGGTCGCCGTGATACAATGAGGATAGTTTATTTTTTCATTTTATCATTTATTGTAAGTCAGTTCTCAGATAATCATCCAGAATTAGATTGGCAGTATTTTGAAACTGAACATTTTATATTCTATTTCCATGAGGAAACAGAAAGAACTGCAATAGAGGCTTCTAAAGTAGCAGAATTAATTTATAAGCCTGTTACAGATTTATATGGTTTTCATCCCAAAACCAAAACATCTGTTATTTTAAAAGATGTAAATGATTTTTCAAATGGAATGGCAATGTTCTATGATAACAAAATTGAGATATGGGCTAAACCAATAGACTTTGACATGAGAGGTTCACATAGATGGATTCAAAACGTTGTTACTCATGAATTTGTTCATATTGTTCAAATTGGTGCAGCTATGAAGTATTCAAATAAAATTCCTGCATTTTACCTCCAAGTTATAGACTATGAGGATGAAAAACGAGATGATGTTTTATATGGATATCCCAATCGAATAATTTCATCGCCCTTACCTGGAACTTCAGTTCCTCCATGGTTTGCTGAAGGTGTTGCTCAATACATGTATAGTAAAATTAATTATGATTTCTGGGATTCCCATAGATCGATGATATTAAGAGATGCTGTGGTTAATAATAATTTTTATGATTATCACGAGATGAATTTATTTGGAAAAAGAGGTATTGGTAATGAGCTTGTGTATAATCAAGGTTTCGCATTTATAAATTTTATTGTCTCAGAATATGGTGAAAATATTTTAAAAGATATTACTGATGAACTCGCAAGTCCATTTAATTATTCAATTGAGAGAGCATTCAAAAAAGCTACAAATGATGATATTGTCTACGTATTTCAAGATTTTCTTTATTTTCTGAAAGAAAAGTACTCAAGGTTTAATGGGCAAAGTAATGGTTTGGTGATTTCAGATGAAGGTTTGACAAATATTAAACCATCATGGTCAGCTGATGGAAGTAAATTGCTGTATTTATCAGATAAAAAACATGATTTTTTTAATAAAACAGACCTTTACTTATATAATTTTGATGAAAAATTATCTGATAAAATTGTTTCAGGCGTCAAAGGCTTTCCAGCCTGGGTTAACGATTCAGTGGTTGTATATTCAAAAATAAATATCGTAGACAAATATGGATCAAAGTTTTTTGATTTGTATGAGTACAATCTTAATACTAAACATGAGAATCAACTTACTTACGGAAAAAGATTGTATTCTCCAGCATATGATTCAGTGTCAAATAAAATAGTTGCTATTAATCAATATGATGGTACTTCTAATATTATGATTGCAGATTACTCAGATTCTTTAGAATTTAATCAGCTTACCACTAACGACAATGGTTTTCAGATGTTTAAATTAAATTGGTTTAATGAATCTATCATTTATGATGGGGTGTCTAAACATGGTAGGAACATTTATACTTTAGATATGAATGGGACTAATAATATCAAGAAAAAACAATTGACAGATGAAAGAGACCCCAATTATAATGAAAATCAAAATATCTTAATTTGGTCAGAGGACAAAGATGAAGTATTTAATTTATACTTCGAAGATTCAATTGGGGTGCATCAGTTGACAGATGTGATTGGGGGAGCATTTTATCCTGCAATTTCATCAGACGGGAAAGTTGCTTTCTCATTATATGAGCAGGGTAAATATAAATTAGTTGTTATTGAAGATTTTAACAGTGAATACAAGTATACTGAAAATGTTAATGAAGAATGGGGAAGTTTTCTAGTTGATGTTGATACCAAAACAGATAATATTATACATAAAACCAGTGAAAGGTCAGTGCGCAAATATTTTCAATATTCAGTAGAAAATTTAAGCACGTT
>CEVE01045747.1_pt1 | contig 11884 bp, 28 predicted proteins | sample 356431 | NCBI WGS metagenome assembly CEVE01 (sample SAMEA2622764, study PRJEB7988) | marine metagenome | isolation source: saline water (ENVO:00002010), including
CCCCCCATTTTTATTTTCCCCCCCTAAAAAATTCAATAAAATCAACCATTTAACAAGGGACTTGACAATGTTCTCAAAACAATATAAGATGTAAGTATAGTTAAGAAAGAGGTAAAAAATGAGTTGTGAAGTAAATACTATTCTGAAAGAGAATTTGATGGACAAAGTAGAGTCCATGACAGTTATGGAATTTCAAGATGCAATAGAAAAGGCAGGACTTGAGGGTAATAGTGTGATTGACAGTTTGGTAGAACAGTTAGTCGAAAAACTTTTTGAAGATGAGTGTCAGTAATGAACTTCGTTGAAGTAAATGGTGGAAACAAAGTACAGAAAGAAATCTGTCATAAAGTAGTTGCACACATGATTAAGAAATTGCTTCCTAGATTTCGTACTTTAGATATTACTGTTGATTTGGTAAAAATCAAAAGTGATGCGATTGGTTTTTGTATGATGTTAGATACCAATAGAAATTTTAATATCGAACTTGACAAGAATATTGGTATCAAAGATTTGGTACAGGCATTATGTCATGAAATGGTTCATGTCAAACAGTATGCAAGAAATGAAATGAATGATGGTATCGTCAAAGGTAGAGCAAGATGGAAGTCTAAAATGATTCCAGAGGATACCAACTATTGGGATTTGCCTTGGGAGAAAGAGGCATATAGAATGGAAAAGAAACTTGCAGATGATGTCTGGGAAAACAATATTATATAAGACTTGACATTGTTGTCAAAACATGGTAGTATTAAGAGAATCAGAAAGAGGAGTAAATTATGGAACAAGTTGCAGTTATACATACGGCGTTTGAGGACAAACCATCAACCGTTGCATTTGTAGAAGTGCCTAATGATGCAGAGTCAACTATTGATAAGTTAGAGTTTGCATATAGATGGACACAGAATATCATGGATAGTTGGTCTTTGAAAGGGCCTGGTGATAGTAACGACAAGGTTACTGTTGTCGGTGATATTTCTAGTGGTTATGGTTTGAGGTCTACTTCGGTTGGCGACCAAATGTTGATTGGTAACAAAAAATATGTTGTTGCTAGTATGGGTTTTGAAACACTTGATGGAGAAGCAGTATGAAAATCACAGCAGAACAATTCGTAGAGTCACTTGCACGACTTTCAGATGAAGAAAAGCAGAAGGCTGCAAATCTTCTTGTGAATAAGTGGAAGCACTTGACTAATAGTTTCATGGGTATGGTTGATGCAGAGATGCAAGACCAATTCATGACAGAACAGGCAGAGATTTTTGAAATGCAAAAGTCTGCTGAAAATGGAACTAAAATTTGGTAATGGGGAGTTGATATGACAGTTACATTAAAGAAAAGACCCAACACAACAATTGTTGACTTAGATGGGCCTCAAGGAAACGCTTTTGTTCTCTTGGGTATGGCAAAATCCACAATGGAAAAAAGTGGTTTTGAAAAGGAACAACAAACAAGTATCTTGAACGAAATGAAGTCTGGAGATTATATCAATCTACTGAGAACTTTTGAAAAGTATTTCGGTAGTGTTTATAATCTACAAACGTCAAACCCAGAGTATCTTGACGCTTTCATGGTGGAAAAGAATGCTTAAAGAAATCGCAATGTCATTTATGATTGCAACGACCTCTGCAAATGTTACAGAGGTCAATGCATTTAGAGAAACGGAAGCGACTTGCCTTGCAAAGAATATGTATTATGAAGCAAGAAATCAAGGTCTTGCTGGACAGTTTGCAGTATCATTAGTTGTTATGAATAGGGTTAAAGATGATAGATATCCTAGTACAATTTGTGGTGTAGTAGAACAAGGCCCAACAAGAGAGTCTTGGAAAAAGAATGGTGTATTCTATCCTATTAGAAATCGTTGCCAGTTTAGTTGGTTCTGTGATGGTAAAAGTGATGACCCAAAAGAACCTACAACATATGCAAGGTTGCTTGATATTGCAAGAGATTTAGTTTACGATAAAATGCAAATTGTAGATTTTACAGAGGGTGCAACTCATTATCATGCTGATTATGTTTACCCAGAGTGGAGAAAAACAAAAACTAAAACAGTTGAGATTGCAGACCATATTTTTTATAGGTGGGAAAAATGAAACAGTTCAAATATGAGTTCATGGTCATGGACGGATTCCAAGAAAAGAAAAAGATACATGATGGCGACCAATGGTTGTTTAAATACGACAATGGGTATGGTGCATCTATAGTACAACACTCTGGTTCTTATGGTGGTAAAAATGGATTATATGAAATCGCTGTACTTGACTCTGATGGAGAAATGAGTTATACTACACCTATAACTGATGATGTAATCGGTTATGCAGATGAAGTAAAACTATATGAAACATTGGATAGGATAAAATCATTATGAACTTTTTTTACTTAGATGAAGACCCATTTAAGTCTATTGAGTATCATTGCGATAAACACATTGTCAAGATGCCTACAGAGTACAAACAGATGTTGAGTACTGCACATAGGGTTCTTGATGGTGAGTTGTACATTGATAGGACTAAAAATGGTGCAAGAATTAAAAGGTGGAAACACCCAGACCGAAAGATGAATAGAGATTTATATCTTGCTGGTCATGTTAATCACCCTACCAATATTTGGTTAAGGGAGTGTACAGAAAACTATATGTTAATGTTTACATATTACAAGTTGATTTGTGATGAATATACATATAGGTATGGGAAAGAACATGGTGCAAAAGACAATTGGTGGATATTCAGAAATCCACCTAAGAATATGCCTAGTCTAGGTTATACAACACCAGTACCTCAAGCAATGAAAATGTTCCCAGAGTGTATGGTTGAAGGCGATACTGTTCAAGCATATCGTAACTTCTACAAGGTTGCTAAAAGGAGTTTCGCAACATGGAAAAACAGACCGATACCAACTTGGTTCAAGACCCAGAGCCAGAACGATACTATGATTGGATACTTTGGAAACTTAGACAAGAAAATACACTTGAAAGAAGTCGCATGAAAACTATATCAAGGGAAGAGATGTGGAAAAAAACTGTTGCAGATATGCAAGGAGAAATTCATGCATTGCAAAAAACAGTTGTTAAACTCCAAGAACAACTCGCTAAATTACAAGAAGAAACAACACCGATATATAGTAGTAGTGAGTTAGAACAAATGGATACACCATTATCTGGCCCAGAGTTTAGACAAAGGTATAGGACATAATGCCAACATATAATTTCAAAGATACAAAAACTGGTCAAGAGTTTGAAGAATTCTTTACTATGAATGGTAAAGATTTGTTTTTAGAACAAAACCCAGACATTGTGCAACTTCCATCTCTATTTGCTATGTCTGCATCTGGAACTGGTGATAGAATTAAAACTGATGACGGTTGGAAAGAGAATCTATCTAGAATTGCAGAAGCACACCCTAATACTCCATTGGGTAATAAATATAGTAAGAAAACTATTAAAGAACAAAAGACAAGACAAGTCTTAAAAAAACATGGAGTATTGTGATGGCGAAAAAACAAGACTTAAAAATTGATGATTTAGTTACAATCAAACCGATTACTGATAATCAGAAGTTAGTATTTTCAGAATACAAAAAAGGTAAAAACTTATTTCTGCATGGTGCTGCTGGAACTGGTAAGACATTTGTTTCAATGTACCTTGCATTACAAGAAGCATTAGACCCATCTACACCTTATGAAACTGTATACATTGTTAGAAGTGCAGTTCCTACAAGAGAGATTGGTTTCCTGCCTGGCGATGAAGAAGATAAGACAGCGTTGTTCCAAGTACCATATCAGAATATGGTGCAGTTTATGTTTGAACAACCATCTGACCAAGCATTTAGTATGTTGTATGATAGACTAAAAGCACAAGGTTCAGTTATGTTCTTGACAACTTCATTTCTTCGTGGTATAACATTAGATAATTGTATTATTATAGTTGATGAATGTCAGAATTTAAACTTTCATGAATTAGATACAATTATGACTCGTGTTGGACAAGACTCCAAGATTATTTTCTCTGGAGATTTTTTCCAAACCGATTTAAAACAGAACGGCGAAAAAGAGGGTATGGTTCATTTCATGGAAATCTTAGATGATATGGAAGAGATATCCTCAATAGAGTTTAACATTGGTGATATTGTACGGTCTGGATTAGTTCGCAGTTATCTTATTGCGAAAACAAAAAAAGGGATTGAAACCTAATGCCAAAAATATTTAGACAAGTAAGTGTACATGAACCAGTTAAGAAAGGTACTTCCATTGGAAGAAAACCTATTTCTTCTACAATGAATAAACACAAACGTAGAAGTTATAAAAAATATAGAGGACAAGGTAGATGAAAGAAAACTACGATAAATGTTTGGAAATGATTCTTCACCATGAGGGCGGTTATGTAAATCACCCTAAAGACCCAGGCGGAGAAACGAATCTTGGTGTTACTAAAAGAGTATATGAGTCTTGGGTTATGGAGAATGACTTACATTCAAAGGACATGAAAGATTTGGAGTTTGAAGATGTTGCACCGATTTACAGAAAGAATTATTGGGATAGGGTCAAGGCAGATTCGCTACCTGCTGGTGTCGATTTGTGTGTGTTCGATTTTTCTGTTAATGCTGGTACTGGGAGAGGCGCAAAGTATCTCCAGACTATTGTCGGCGCTACTAGTGATGGTGCCATTGGCCCTAATACACTTAGACAAGTAGACGAGTGGGTTGCAATGCGAGGTGAAGAAGATTTAGTAGTTGCGTATTCAGATGCAAGACGCAGATACTATAGAAAGTTAAAAACTTTCGATACTTTTGGAAAAGGTTGGTTAAGACGAGTTGACGAAACGGAAGTCGAAGCGTTAAGATTAGCAGGAGTATATTTACAAAACTAAAGTGAGGTTATATAATGTTTAAACATGATGAAGTGAGTGTTCCAGAGTTATCAACAAAGAACATAAACCGTAAAAGGTTTTACCAGACTCCAGAGGGAAAACTATATCCCTCTATTACTACTGTTTTACAAAAACGTAAAATGGCAGGACTTATGGAGTGGAGAAAAAGTGTTGGTGATGATGTTGCAAATTATATTGCAAGAACTGCCGCCCATAGGGGAACTAAGGTTCACCATATGTGTGAGGACTTTTTGAATAATAATTTTGATGAGGAAGTTCATAAAAAGAACTTTTTACCTTATGTATTATTTGGTCAGATGAAACCAGTCCTTATGCAAAAAGTGAATAACATTCTTGCACAAGAGTGTGGGCTCTATACTGATAAATATAGAGTGGCAGGACGAGTCGATTGTATTGCAGAATACAATGGTGTCAAATCTATTATTGATTTCAAAACTTCGAGAAAAGAACGCAATGATGAATGGAATGAGTCCTACTATATTCAAGCGTCTGCATATGCAGAAATGTTTGAAGAACGAACTGGAATTGAAATTAATCAAATAGTAATTCTAGTTGTAACAGAGGACGGAGTCGTTCAAGAGTTTATAAAAGACAAGGGTGAATATATTCCCAAGTTAGTAGAAGCGATTGATGACTTCACCACAGATTGGGAAAAAGAAAATGACATGGTTTCTAGTAGTGGTGATGATGGGTCAAGCTAATGGTATCACGCCTTTATATGTGACTTATAAAACATTTGAAGAACATAAAACTTGCATGGATTTTGCAGTTGCAAATCAAAGAGTCCTATTCCAAAAGGCAATACAACAATATGATGGTAAAATTCCACCAGAAATAATTACTTGTATTACAGAAGATGCTTTGAAAAATATCTTTGATGAAAGTTTGGAATATGGCACACAGAAAGAAAAGAGAGATGAAAAATATCTTTAGTATATTTGCATTATCATTTGTTATCATAACAAGTGCAAGTGCAAATGCAGAACATCTTGAGGGTAAGGTTGCTTACAACTCACAAAAACCAGTTGCGTGTACTTCTCCAGAGGAAGCACTCCAAATAGTAGCAAATGATTATGGTGAAATGCCATATTTTAGAGCAAATGGTATTGCTCCTACAGTTGATGGCAATCAGTTTATGCAAACAAAGGTTGTCATTTCAATAAATTTAGAAACTAAAACTTTTACAGTTTTAGAGTGGGTGACTCCAGAAACAGTTTGTATGGTTGCAAATGGAAATGGTTTTGAGTTTCTAAATCCACAAAAAACAGATACAAAGGTGAACTATTAATGTACGAATATAAATGTAAAATGGTCAGAGTTGTTGACGGTGATACAGTTGATGTAGATATCGACTTAGGTTTTGGCGTCTGGATGCGAAATCAAAGAATTCGTATGTACGGTATTGATACACCAGAATCACGAACATCTGATAAAGTAGAAAAGGTATACGGTAAAGCTGCAACTGAGTTTTTAATTAAATGGACTAATGCAGGCGACCTAACTCTTAAAACTTTCAAAGATGGTAAAGGTAAATTTGGACGTATTTTAGGTGAACTCTGGTTTGGTGGAACTCATAACATCAATCAAATACTTGTCGATAATCATCACGCTGTAAGATATCATGGTCAATCTAAAGATGAGATTGCAGAAGAACATCTTGCAAATCGTGAAAAATTAAACTTGACAATTGAAGAGTAATCTGATATAAATAGAACATAATTCGTTGATACAAATCGAATGACGGGCAGGACATGGGTGCAATTCCCATCACCTCCACCATAACTAAACCTCTACTGAGGGGGTGAATTAGGTTCGACTGACGTAGATAGAGGCGAGTAGAATTATCGGTTGACTGCGTAATAGGTCAAAACTGTAAATGCAAACGACAATTTTGCATCTGAGGATTTTGCACTCGCTGCTTAATCGCTCTGAGGTTCGGTGGTGTCCTTGGAAACAGAAACATCACCACTAACATAACAAAAGAAAGTTTAATATGAGAGAATTTATTTACGATAGTTGGAATGGTGTCATGGATATGGATAAAAATCCATTAAGACATATTCCAGATACAAATACAAGACATATGGTGCTTCAAGTCCTTGCATGGATGTGGTGCATAGTGTTTAGTATGTGGGTAGGTAGTTTCTGGATTATGGGTGCGAGTATGATTGCTCATGCACTTATTCTTGGTGCGATTGTTATTACAGTTGCAACATTTGAAACTGCAAAGAAAAAACCAACTTTTTTTTTAAGAATGGAAAAAGGAACTAATGGTTATCACACACCTAGTCGCACTAGACATATGTGGTATAATGGTAAAAGAATAGAATTGGATGAAAATGATGTCGGCGGTGAACACGAATAGTCTTATGACTCCTAAAAAATTCTCTATGAGTATAGAGAAACTTGCTAAGGATAGTGAAAGTTCCTATCTTGATGCTTTGTTGGATTATTGTGAAAAGAATTCTGTAGAACCAGAACAAATCAAACCCTTAATCACAAAATCTTTGAAAGAAAAACTAGAGGTCAATGCAAGGGAATTGAACTTCTTACCTAAAGTAGCAACATTACCGATATGATTAATATGGACGCTTTTGATGCATATAAAGTATACATCGCTCTAAAATCACACTTCAATAGTGATTATGATTTCAACAAATATCACGGAAAGACTAGTGTTAGTCTAGACTCATTCTTAAAAAGAGGTGATAGACACTTCTTTGGTAAAGTGGGTAGAAAGTATAAAGACGATACACCAGACTTTTTTATATCAAACTTTATCAATGACCCTAAAGGTTGGATTGGTAATTTTACTGATAGTAACTATGTAGAATACTGTAAAAGAAGGCAGAGTCTAAAATATACATATCAAAATGATTTAGTGGATTTACTGAGAAAAGATAAAAACATTGATGATATATTGAATGTAATAGATGGACAACACCCTTTGTTGTTAAAACAATTCTTTGGTAAAAACGTAGATATTGAAACTATGGTTATTTTAGAATCACTATTCTCATACTGTAATAGATGGGATAGAGATATTGAAGAAAAGATAATCTGGCCTCAAACAAAAAAACTTATAAAAAATTACAGTTCTGTCTTGACTTTTGACAGAGAATGGTATAGGATAGAAACAATCAAAATAATTAAGGAGTATTGTGATGAAAAGTGAAGCACTATCTATGATGAAAGAAAGAGATTTCTATCAGGCAAAGGTAGAGGAACAAAAGAGTATTATTCGTAAGTTAGAATATGATAATGCTGAGTTAGTTGCAGAACGTAAAAAACTTGGTGAAAGAGTAAAGTTCCTTGCAACTAATCCACCTAAACGACCTAATACGAGGTATCGTAATGGAAGAACTTAAAACTACTAAAATCTATAAAGCAAGGTATACAACTGTACCTAAAGAGGGTTTACCATCTGTGTCTATTCCAGTAAAACCTATCAAGTATCATGTAGAGTGTTACAAGGGTGATAAGATGGTTGCGTTCTATACAAAGAACCATCTTTCAGAAGCACAAATTGAGTCGAGGACTTTTGTAGATGGGTAAGAAGAATAGTGTTTTGAAAGATATGTGGATTGCTTTTAGAAAAGATGATAGACCTCATTGGGAAAGAATGGCAGACGATAGTATGAATAAATTTCTAAAGTTTTGTGTTACTTGTTTGTTCTTATATATGGGGTATCATTTTATAATCGCATTGATAGATAGGTTTTCTGGATAGTGGCAATTGGTGTAACAAAAGAACTTACACAATTTACTGGTAAAGTTGGTAGATGTGAAAAAGACCATGTGGTAGAAATACTGACAAATGGGTATGGGTTCTGTCCAGAGTGTTCTGAATCTGGTGATTTAAATCATACACTTTATACTGCACCAGCAGGATATCAAACGCCTGGTTCTGGAGATTATGAGGTTTAGTAATGGAAGTTAAAGTTATAGATGTTATGGGAACAGACTTGACCGTAGTAAATGCGGCTCGTGTTTCATTTAAAAAAGAACACTCTAAATTTGATTATGAAAAAGATGAAAAGTTAATTAAATACTTAGCGACACACGACCATTGGAGTCCTTTCGGACATTGCAGTATGCAGTTCCATATTAAGGCGCCAATATTCGTTGCAAGACAATTAGTTAAACACCAAGTGGGGTTGGTGTGGAATGAAGTGTCAAGACGCTATGTAGATGATGAACCAGAGTTTTATATTCCAGATAGATGGAGATTGAAAGCAGACAATAAGAAACAAGGTTCATCTGACGAAACAATAGAATACAATATTGATGGTTCAATTCAGTTTGTAAAACAGACATATGATAATCTGTTACGAGCAGGAGTTGCACCAGAGATGGCGAGAATGGTTTTACCACAAAATTTATATACTGAGTGGTATTGGTCTGGTACATTGATGGCATTTGCAAGAGTTTGTAATTTGCGTTGTGCAAAAGATACACAATGGGAAACAAGACAAATTGCAGATAAAATTGATTATGAATCAGAGAAATTATTCCCTACAAGTTGGAAATATTTAAAACATATTTGACTTGACTTTTAGGAAATAATAGTATATAAATAACTTTATATTATGTATATGTGAAATAAGTCAACATACGATAACATACGATTAGGAGATATAATATGTCGTTACAAACGCTTAGAAAGTCCAATACTTTGGACAAACTTCTTGCATCTGTTCAAGAAGAAAATGCACCTCAAGAAAAGAAGTCCTATGTGGACGAAAGACTGTGGAAACCAGAACTAGATAAATCTGGAACTGGTAGTGCAGTAATTCGTTTTCTTCCTGCTGTTGATGGTGAAGAACTTCCTTGGGTCAAAGTGTGGAAACACGCATTTCAAGGCCCTACTGGTAAGTGGTATATCGAAAACTCTTTGACTACCCTTAATCAGAAAGACCCAGTTTCAGAACACAATACTTCATTGTGGAATACTGGTTTGGAATCAGATAAAGAAACTGCAAGGAAGCAAAAACGAAAGTTAGAGTATTACTCTAACATCTATGTGGTCAATGACCCAAAACACCCAGAAAATAATGGAAAGGTGTTTCTATTTAGATATGGAAAGAAAATCTTTGATAAGATTATGGCTGCAATGCAACCAGAATTTGAAGATGAAACTCCAATCAATCCTTTTGATTTCTGGGAAGGTGCGAACTTCAAATTGAAGATTCGCAAAGTTGATGGTTACTGGAACTATGATAAATCAGAGTTTGATAATGTATCTGCATTATTAAATGATGATAATGAACTAGACTCTACTTGGAAAAAACAGTATCCTCTCGCTGACTTCCATGCACCATCAAACTACAAGTCTTATGAAGAACTCAAGAAAAGACTTGATGATGTTCTTTCTGGTACGATTACTGCAAGTGCAGTATCTATGATGGACGAAGATGTTGTGGAAACACCACAGTTCAAGTCAGAACCAGAACCATCAATTCCAGAGGTAAGTCAAGAAGAAGATGATGACACAATGTCATACTTCCAAAAACTTGCCAAGGAATAGTAGATTGGGAAAGTACTAGTGACGTGCTAGGGTCTACTACTAGGGAGATGTGAGAAATTGCATCTCCCTTTTTCTTTCTTTATAAATAGTAGTGTTTGGGAGAGAGAAATGATAGAAGTAGTAGCTGCAGTATCGGCAGCGACAAGCGCTTTTAATGCCATTAAAAAAGGATTTGAGGTCGGCCGAGATATAGAATCTATGGCCGGAGATATGTCCAGATGGATGGGCGCTGTCAGCGATATCAAGAAGGCAGACGAATACAACAAAAAACCACCTCTGTTTAAGAAACTTTTTGCTGGCGGTTCAGTAGAAGAAGAAGCCATGCAAATTTTCATGGCGAAGAAAAAAGCAGAGGATATGAGAAATCAACTAAAACAGATAATTACATTTACTAGAGGGCCATCTGCTTGGGAAGAACTTTTACGAACAGAGGGCGAAATTCGTAAGAAAAGGCAAAAGGCAATTTATGACCAACAAGAAAGAAGAAGAAAACTTATTGAGTTGATTGCAGTAATCCTTTTGACTGGTGTTATTGGAACATTTATAATTGGTGTAATTTATCTATTCTTACAAACTAGGGGAATGGTTTGACATCATTAGTTGCGATTGTCTTTATGACAATCTCATCAATCGCAAATGCACAACCAAGTAATATCTATGGCAACTGTCAAAGTTGCAATCTACCAAAACCAAGTGAAAACTGGAGTCAAAGACAAAAACAAGAAAGAGGTATGATACCTACTAAAAAGTATACTACTTGTAGACTTAAAAGAATCATGAAGTCAAAACGTACTGGTAGACAAGCGTGCATTTACCTTGGTGGTAATAAAACATATACTTTAATGTATGAGGACAATTGTCCTAAACAGTACCGTTGTGTCTATAACCCAGGCTCTGTTGAACCTAACATTGATGATGTTTTAGATAGTCTGAATAATATTAAGAAATAATTATGTGGTAGCAGCAACCCCAGCTGGAGCACTAGGATTATTTACTGGTGAAGTTATAACCATTTTTGTTTCTGACATAGAACCGCCTGTAATAGTTTGAGGTGCGTTAATATTAGTAGTAGTTCCACTACTTTGTGCTTGTTCCAGTTGTTTATTCATATTTGCAATTTGTTCTCGTAACAACGCTATTTCTTCATTTGCATTTTCTTTTGCCTTTAATCCAGATGGTGCTTCTATACCTAATCTTCTTAAATCTCTTCTCTCTCTAGCGGTAACACCACCCTCAAGAATCTTTTTAATTTTTTCAAATCTTGCTTCTGCATCTACTATCTTTTCACTAAGTGTGTCAATCTCTTTTTCTTTAAGTTTTATTACATCACTTTCGATTGATGCTTTTGCGTTTTTTTCATCACCACCAAATATACTACTGAAGAAACCACCAACACCCTCTTTAAGACCAGCAAACTTTTCTGATAATGTATCACCTAAAGAACTTAGTGAACTGGTTAGTGTTTCTTTTGCTTCATC
>CEVE01061072.1_pt1 | contig 11809 bp, 9 predicted proteins | sample 356431 | NCBI WGS metagenome assembly CEVE01 (sample SAMEA2622764, study PRJEB7988) | marine metagenome | isolation source: saline water (ENVO:00002010), including
CTACCTTCGGATTATGATCACAAGCAATTATTTGGTGTAGACGCTTTTGTTAGTCCAGATGAACTGTCAATGCATAGAATATGGCAGATTTTATCCAGGCCAGCATTGACGAGATTAGAACATTTTTCGGTAGGTAGTCTCAGAATTTTAGAAATTAGACTTAATGATAGCTCGCCATCAGTAGGCCGTCCACTTTCAAACATTAAGCTGCCACCTCATTGCCGTATTGCACTAATTGCAAGAGAAGAAGGAGTTACTATTCCTTCTGATCAGGATATTTTGATGCCTAGAGACAGAATACTAGTCCTACTTAGCGAAAACAGCGAGTTAGAAGAGCTTTCAGACTCTTTAGGAATTCCGAAGGAGATTACTAGCGAGAGAAATATTAAAAGACTAATGATTGCAGGGACTAGCAGAATTGCACTGAATTTAGCTAAACAAGTTCATGAAGATCCCAAATATGAAGATATAGAAGTGTATGTGACTGAGCCAGATCCAATACTGGCCGAAAATGCCAGTTCGGTTCTTCCAGAAGGGGTGCGAGTTCTTGTAGGTTCATCTACGGATCGTCACTTTCTTAGGGAAGAAGGAATAAGGTATGAAGATTTATTTGTTGCAGCAACAGATCGAGAAGATTGGAATGTTTTGAGCTGTTTATTAGCTAAAAAAGAAGGTGCTAAAAGAACTGTGGCTTTAGTTTACCAAACTGAATTAGAATACGTTATTCAGGATACAGGAATTGATACACTTATTAATCCAAAAAGGGTCACAGTTAACGCAATCGTCAACCGAGCGACTTCTACCGATAAAATAGAAGGTATGGAAGAATTAGAAGGGGGAGAAGCTTCAGTTAGAGAATTTTTGATTAAAAAAAATAGTAAAAATATTGGAACTCCTATTGAAAAGCTTGGGGTTCCAGAGAAAACACTAATTGCAATGATTAATAGAGGCGGTGAGGCTATATTTCCTGATGATGAATTTATTCTGAATGAGGGTGATCACGTTCTTGTTTTTACTCTCAAAGAGAAATTGCCTGAGGTGGAGAAGTTTTTCTATTAGAATTTAATGCGCTTTAGTCTAATATTAAGTTTAACAGGTACACTGATAGCTTTTTTTGGTTTGTCTTTTTTATTTCCTATCTTTACAGGACTTATTTTAGGAGAAGATATCATGGGTATTTCTTACATGTTTGTTATTCCTATGTTTTTTTGTCTAATCTTTGGTTATATTTTTAGTTCTTATTTCCATATAGAAGAAGACATTAGAAATAGAGAAGCTTTTGCGCTTGTGAGTATTGCTTGGATAATAATGGTATTAGTCAGTGCTTTTCCATATTATGCGGCAGAAAACGGCGAGTTAATGTCGTATCAAGTTGGAATTGCGGGGGCTATTTTTGAGTCTATGTCCGGTCTGACTACAACTGGCGCCACAATATTAGAAACTACTGATGAAAATCAAATAATAAACAATGAGCAATATTCTGAAGGATATTTCGATGCACCCAAATCTTTGCTACTTTGGAGGTCACAGACTCAATGGCTGGGAGGTATGGGAATTATTGTTCTTGCTACTATCATATTTTCGAGGCTATTTGGGGGAGGCATTCAGGTTTTACAAGCTGAAATGCCAGGTACGGGTATTACACGGCTTAAACCTCAGATGGCACAAACAGCACGTCTTCTTTGGACTTTATATTTTTTCTTGACGTTAACTGAAATAGTGTTATTGTATTTTGCAGGTTTACCTTTGTATGATTCTATTTGCAATTCTTTTTCTACAGTATCTACGGGAGGTTTTTCCCCAAAAATAGATTCAATTGGTTCTTATGATAGTGCATATGTTGATATAATTGTCACATTTTTTATGTTAATATCTGGAGTTAACTTTGTTATTCTTTATTACATTTTTAATCATATTAAAGATAATTCAAAATCAATTCAATCACGTGTAAGAAATATCTATATTTTGGTTAGAGATAACGAAGAATTGAAGGTATACTTATTTCTCATAGTTTCATGTTCAAGTCTTATACTACTAAATTTAGTCTTAGAGTTTAATGAAAATAGGTCCTTTAATTCTAACTTTAGCCACACTATATTCCAAACAGTATCACTTTTGACAGGGACAGGTTTTACTACCACAAACTACGCTCTATGGCCCAAAATGTCTATTTTTGTGTTACTTTTAATAATGTTTATGGGAGGATGCGCAGGATCAACAACAGGGGGTATGAAAACAGTTAGAATTATGCTTTTATTTAAGGCACTAAAGAGAGAATTGTTACTTGTTATTCATCCACGTGCCATAATCAAACTAAGAATAGGTAAGAAAGTTTTAGACGAGTCATTATTTAGGAATGTAGGTGTATTCTTCTTTATTTTCATAATAATATTTTTATTTGGATCTTTAGTTACTCTATATCTAGAACCATCACTAACTCTAATAGATGGGATATCTATTTCATTATCATGCTTAGCTAATATAGGCCCCGGAGTCGGTGCCATTGGACCTTCATCCACTTACTATGGTTTTAGTGATCCTACAGTTTTAGTTTTATCATTTTTAATGATGCTCGGACGTCTTGAGATAATTACAGTTCTACTTTTATTTTTTCCAGATACTTACAGAGATTAAGGTTAAGTTTCTTTACAGTACCCTTGGTAGTATTATATGTCTGAAGAGGAATTGGGTTCTGAAATTCCAGATTTCGTGAAAAAATTTGTTCCTGGAATTACGAGAGGTTTGTCATGGGCTAAGTATAGCAAAGAAAAGGCTAAGGGTACTGAAATGAAAGTAGATGCTTATAACGAGTCTAAGAGAGAGGGTTATCAAAAAGCAATTAGAGTTTCTTCGGGCGACATAGAAAGAATTTTTGAAGAAACAAAAAAGGAACTATGGTCCGAAGCTGAGAAGTTTACAACTGCGGCTAAAGAGATAGCTCTTCAAGTAAATAGCCAGGAGAATAAAGAAGAGAGAGACAAAATTCTTAGCCTAGCCAAAGAGGCTGCTCGAAATGCAGGCCTACAAGGGGCAATTGCAGCAGGATGGGAAAAAGGTTGGAACGAAGGAATTGCTAATAGGCCCTAGATTAATCGAGACTGCATACTTTTTGTAAAAATCTGTAGTTTTGTCATAGATTCAATTAAATCAGACAGAAAATGATCATGCTGTATTATTCCCAATAGTTGTTCTCTATCTACGGCCAGATCAATGTACTTTGTTCTTCCATGTCTTCCCAAATTAACTATTTTTGCATTAATTAATCCTTGCATGTCCAATTCAGAGATTATGTGTCCAATTCTTCTTTGTGAAAGTTCATCCAAATTATAGCTTTTGCAAAGTTTGGTGTAAGTGCCGTAAACTTCTCCTGTTGTTTGTTGGCTATTATTTTTACTTCCTTGGTTTAAAATAATACTGGCTAAGGTAGCTTTGTGCTGTATTGGCAATGTTATAACAATACTTTTTACCTGGTCTTTTTCCATCACGCTCTGCGCGTTATTAACGTGTTCTAGTGTAACAATTTCTCTTTCACCCCTTTCGGCTAATTCGGCAGCAATCCTTAGTAAATCGATTGCCTTTCTAGCATCTCCGTGTTCTTGGGCAGCTTTACTGGCACAGTATGTCATTACAATGGGATCGACAGTATTTTCTTTGAAAGCAGTTCTTGCACGTTGAATGAGTATATCTTCTATTTGGGGTGCATTATACGGTGAAAAAGTAAGAGATTCTTCTCCAAGTCTAGATTTAACTCGAGGATCCAACCATGAAGTAAATTTAGCATCATTAGAAATTCCAATTATGGATATTTTAGAGTTATCTAAATCGGAATTCAAGCCAGTTAAATGATAGAGTATTTCATCGCCATTTTTAGAAACAAGAGTATCAATCTCATCTAAGATTACGATTGCAATTCCCCCGTTTTCATCAGCTTTTTCTTTTAATGAAGAATAAACCTTATCGATCCTCCATCCAGCACTTGGTATTTGTTTTTCCCATTCAGCAGAGTAGGTTTTTCCGATGTTTGTTAAAACTCCATAAGGGGTGTTTGTTTGTTTACAATTAATGTAAGCTGTATTTATCTTAACATTCTCATTTTCAGCTTTTTCTTTCAGTTGCTTACATATGAATTTAGCTATGGCCGTTTTTCCAGTTCCAGTTTGGCCGTAAATCAAAATATTGGAAGGTCTAGACCCGTAAAAAGCAGTTTTTAAAATATTCGCAACTTCATTGATTTCATCATATCGATGTGGGAATTCAGAAGGCACATATGATGTGGAAAGAGATTCGCGGTTTTTAAAAATTCTTTCATCGTGTATAAGTCTATCGAAAACATTGCGATTGGCCGTGTTTAACTCCTTATCCATATTAATCAAATTCACAATAAGTGGAACTTAGCATATAGCCAACTCCCTATAAACTTGCGGGAGGTTACGTAAAAAAAAATACTTTTTATAGTCTTTTTTTTCGTTCCATTTTTGATAAAATATAATCATTTTAGATATACATTGTAATGCTAGCAAAAGGGTTTATTTGATATCCTATTTCTATATTTCTTGTCCGCTAATGATAAAGAAGTAATTGCATGGCTTTCTGAACGTAAGTTAATGCCCTCTCCTGAGTTAGTAAACCACATTTCTAATCATCCAGAAGGAATTGGCCTTCTTGAGAGAACAGTTACATCATTGACGGAGCCTAAATTATTTCTTGGTATTTCAGATTTGGTAGAAGAGGAAGTCCCCGACGCTCCAAAAGTAATTGAAAGGAAGAAAGTTGCGGATATTCCTCCAGTAATTATCGAAAGACAAATACAGAAAAGTATGTCTGATGGGAAATTGGAAAGCTTTGTTTCATTATTCAATGATAGATTCAAAAATTTATCTAAATTAGTTAGAAGAGATCCATCTATGCGTGATGCAATAAGGGACACTTCAAACTTAAGTCCAGATGAAGAAAATAAAATCATTGGAATGGTTGCAGATATTCAAACTTTCAATAACGGAAGAACTCGTGTAACTCTTGAAGACAGAGGCGGAAGAATTAACGTTATGCTTCAAGAGTCTAGCGAGGAAAATCTTAATTTGATAATGGATGAAGTTATCGGAGTATCTGGCAAGCTTAGTAGGCAAGGAAATGTTTTATTTGTTAATTCGCCAATAGTTAGGCCTCATTTGGGTAGATATCGTGAAGTTTCTCGTGCCGAGGAGCCTCATATTGCTTTATTTATCTCAGATGTTCATCTAGGTAGTGGTACATTTCAAGAAAAAGAATGGGATAAATTCATATCTTGGCTCAATGGCGACGTTGATTACCATAAGGAATGGATTCCTAATCCAGGCTATTTGATTATTGCTGGGGATGCGGTAGATGGTATTGATTCTTATCCTGGTCAAGAAGCGGATCTTTCAATCACTGATGTTTGGGAACAATATGCTGAACTCTCAAAATCAGTTAATAGAATACCTACTGAAATTCAAACTGTAATTATGCCTGGAAATCACGATGCAGTTAGATTGATGGAACCTCAGTTACCTCTTCCAGATAAAGTGGTTAAGAATTTTGGAGATAATTTAACATTCACAGCTAATCCTGTACTTCTCGATTTGGCAGGCGTGAAGACGATGTGTTACCATGGTAAATCACTAGATGATTTGGTAAGTTTGAGAGATTTATCATATGATAATCCAATGGGGATGATGAAAGAATTACTCAAAAGGAGACATTTAGCACCTATTTATGGGGCTAAAACTCCGTTGGCTCCTGAGAAGCAGGATTATATGTTAATTCACGACATTCCAGATATTTTTGTTACCGGGCACGTGCATTCTTTTGGTGTTGAAAAGTATAACGGAGTTTTGATGATAAATCCAGGGACATGGCAGTCTCAGACAGATTATCAAAAGATGATGGGTTTTCAACCAGATCCATGTAGGGCAGTTGCAGTAAATTTGCAAACATTCGAGACTCAAGTTCTGGATTTTAATTTCTAAGAGCCTTAGATTATAAATAATGAGGCATTTACCTAAGACCGATGGCTAATGTATTACTGACTGGAGCTGCAGGTGCAATTGGAATGGACTTAGCTTTTAGTCTGAATCAGGCTAAAATTAATGTTTTTGCAATAGAAGCGGATCAGGACAATTTTTTTCTAGTAAGTAAAAGTTGTAAATATTACAATAAAGTGTTTCAAGCCCCTAGGGCTGGAAGTGAGGAATACATTAATCGCGTAAATGAGATTATTACTAAAGAAAATATAGATATTGTAATTCCTAATCCAGATTTTGAAATAGGATTTATCAGTAAAATTAGAGGACAAATAAAATCTCCTTTATTTTTACCTTCACACGAAACAGTTGAAATTTTACTTTCAAAGTCACTTACCGCTCAAAAGATAGGAGACTTGGCACCAAAAACTTTTGAGGTGTCTAATGAAGCAGATTTAAGACTTGCCATTTCTTCTGAAAAAGTTGTTTGGCTAAGGCCAAAAACTGGAGCTGGCGGCAAAGGGTCCCTTATAGTATCAGATTCGAAATTTGGATGGATGTGGATAGAATATTGGAAAAAAAGAGGTTTTTCCTCATCGTGGATTGCTCAAGAATACCTTGATGGAGGAAATTATAATGTTACTTTGATTTATGATAGAAATTCTAATCTTTGCGGAATGGGAATGCTAGAAAGGTTGGGTTACATTCATGAGGCAATATCGCCTACAGGAGTAACTGGCGATGTTCGCATGGCTAAAACGATTAAATTAGATAATGTTGTGAATATTGCAAAAAATGCAGTTAATATGATTGATAAGAACCCAGTTGGTATTTTTTCAGTAGATTTGATGGGCGATAAGGTTTCAGAGATTAATCCTCGTTTTGCAGGCCGTCCAAGACTCTACACGCTCTCTGGTGCTAATTTTCCAGCACATATTGTTGATATGGAGTTGAATAATAATTCTTCGTATCTAGAATCTATTGAAGGTTACAAATTAATTAGACAAGTAGATATTGAGCCTGTTGCTATCAAGGAAGATTAGTTCCATTTAATTTTACATAACGATACAAAGACTCAATTCTCTCTTCACATTTATCCCAGTTGTGAGTCTTTTCGGCGAGTTTTCTTCCCCTTTTGCCCATTTTTGTATGTAATTCTTTGTCATAGACTAATTTCATTATTGCAGCCTTGAGCCTATCCCATTTACCCCACTCAAAAGTTAATCCTATTTCTTCATTTTCTACAAACTGCCCCATCAGTAATTCTTTGCAGGTTATTATTGGAACTCCTGCAGACATTGCTTCAAAGAGTTTATTTGGGGCGCTCATACGATTGTTATCATTCTTAGGATCTAATGCCATTAGAACAGCATCAGATTCGATAGTTTGCAAGGGAACATTATCTGGATGTATCGAGCCAATGTAATTTACATTTCCCATTTTTTCACAGACTTTTTTTAGAGTAGGTACTAATGTTCCGAACCCTCCAATATCAAATTGAATTCCTTTCATTTTATTAACCGTTATTGCAGTTTCTAAGATACCTCGCGAGGGATGCTTTTCCAGAACACCAATGTATAATAATCTAAATTTTTCACCTCGTTTTCTTTTCTCAATACGACTAATTGGATATGAATCTAATCTTTTTGCATTTCCCACACGTGTTATTCTCGTGTTCAAAAATTCACTTTGAGGCTTACTAAGAACCTTAAATGCTTCATCCTCATCAGCACTAAATGGGGCATTTGAGCCAATATTTACCATATCATTTAGTCTAACGTATCCTGCAGGACCAGCAGCCATAATTCCAGAACAATATCTTAGAAGAAATGCTTCTAATTTATGTAAAAGCGTTGCACCTCTAGGTGAGATAGCGCCTTTGACTAGTCCTGGGTAATTTTCATGACAATCATAAACTAAAGGCATATCCCCAATTTTAGATGTAAAGACGCCTCCAATCAAAGTATCCAAATCATGGTAATGTAAAATTATATCAGTTTCTATTTTTTGGAAAGCCAATATTTGCCAAGTACTCCATCTTAGAAAACCGGGTAGTTTTCTTGCAAAAGATAACGGATTATTCAGTGAGCATTCTTCTTGGTACTTCCAAATAGTGCCCCAATCAGCAGTTACAGTCTCTTCTCCCTTAGCATTTCGGTCCCATGCTAGAAGTATTATGCGATGTCCCATTTTTGATAAACTTTTCGCAGTATCAGCAACTACAGGTTCAGCAAAACCGCCAGTGGTTAACCTTGTTCTGACCATAATTACTAGGGACACTTAGGTGTATTAACGGCTCCATAAATACATTCTTGGTCCATAGCAGAAGTTTTAAACCATAGTTTAGTGGAAGAGTTCCGTGCCGCTGTAGCTCAGCAGGTCAGAGCATCCGGCTGTTAACCGGACGGTCATCGGTTCGAATCCGATCAGCGGCGCCACGGGGCCCGTAGCTTAGTCTGGTGGAGCTCCCGGCTCATAACCGGGCGGTCGTCGGTTCAAATCCGGCCGGGCCCACCAACTAGTTTTGTGAATCGCTCTGTCACATCTTCTGCTGTTGCATTCATTATTGCTTCAGTACCAAAGCCTTCTACAGTAATTGATGCAGCTGCAGAGCCGTAATACATGGCTCTTACGAGAGTTTTGTAGTCATATTTTCCGGTTTCAGCTAGATAGCCCATGGCAGCTCCGGCGAAGGTGTCTCCTGCGCCAGTAGGGTCTACAAAGTTATTTATTTTGTAGCAAGGGATATCTTTTTTCGTTTTTTCATTGTACAATGTGGCCCCATTTTCACCGCGTTTAATTATTACATATTCCGGTCCTTTTCTAAGTAGAACTTGTGCAGCTTCGTCTAAATCTTTTTCTTGTGAATACATTTGAGCTTCTGCATCATTTAGAAATAAAAGTTGGATATTTGAGACTGCCTCATCTAATTTATTTTTCTGTATGTCAATCCATAGGTTCATTGTGTCCAATGCAATCACTTTAGATTTCATCTGTTTTAAGACCTTATCTTGAATATTGGGATCATTATTACATAAAAGGGTAAAATTTACTTTTCTATAATCTTCATTTACTTCCCAATCATAGTGGTCATTAATTTGAAAATCTGTTTCATGAGTTATGGCTTGTGACATGTCACCTATGTATTCACCTGACCAATGAAATGTAGGGTATTCTAATTTTTTAACACAATCTAAATTAATTTCTTTACTGTCTAATTTATCAACTATTTGATTAGGAAAATCATTACCAATTGCGGCAATTAATGCCGTTTTAGTAAAAAAGCTAGATGATATACTAGAATATACCCCAGCTCCACCTACAATCTTCTTTTCACTCCTTTTAGGAGTCTTCAAATCATCTAATGCTAAAACACCGGCTACAATTAGTTTCGAGCTCACAATACCCCTAAGAGGTCTTGCTTTAAATCCCATCTACTGTGCAGTATCAATGGCAACCTCTCGCAAGATAGCTTTGCTCTTTGCAGCAGAAAATGTGAATGCAATAATCGGTTGGATTGCATTGCTATTTGTTGCAAGGAAAATGGGAGCCTCAGCAATAGGAGAGTTTAGCTTTGCTTTAAGCATTGTTGGTTCTTTTACTTTCATAGCATTCTTTGGATTCAAAATGGCTCATGTTAAAAGAATCAGTGAAGGTCTTGATCTAGGTAAATGTATTGGGACATTTTTATCGATTAGACTTTTTTTAATTTCACTTATGCTTATTACATTTATATCATCATATTGGTTTTGGACTGGTTTTTTAGGTAAGGAGATTTACGATATACAAACACCTGGCTTGTTGCTTACTGTAGTTCTTTACTATATTGTATTTTTAATTGTTGGAATAATGCCAGCTACTTTTAGTGGACTTGAACAGAGCGCACGAGTAGCTATACCTAACATAATAGGTACAACACTTAGGTCTTTTATTTTTATTGCAGCAGCTTTCATGGGTTTAGGAGTTATTTGGTTAGCTCGTGCTTACCTAATAGGAATTGTGGTAATAGGTCTCCTTTCTTTTTGGTATTTCAGGGATTTCCCAATATCTAAACCAGATTCTCAGACTTTCAATTCATACAAAATTTATGCATTACCTGTTGCTGCGGCTTCTATTTTTGGAGTTCTTAAGCAATATATTGATAAAATATTTATAGGCATATTTTGGACAGAATATCAGGTAGGACTTTATTTTGGAGTCCAAAGGATAGCTTTGTTCATTGGAACTATGGCTTTGGCAATTGAAGGCATGCTATTGCCAGCAATCTCCAATTTGCACTCTAATAGGAAAGATAAAGAAATCACAACATTAGTTCACGATGCAGAAAGGTACGTAGCTATGGTTTGCATTCCTCTTGTAGCTATGACAATTGTTTGGTCTAGTGAAATTATTTTAGTATTTATTAGTAAAGAATTTTTGTCAGCTTCAATTATATTAAAAATATTAGCTTTAGTTGCCCTAGTAAGAGTTTTGAATCGTCCATGGTCTGTTGCTTTAAGAGGTTCAGATAGGCCAGATTTAACTTCGATTTTGAGTATATTTTCTTCAATATTGAGCATAATATTAATGCTTATTTTAGTACCTAAAAGAATTCCCCAACTGGGCTTAGAAAATCTTTTTGGATTAGGTGGCGAAGGTGCAGCTTATGCAGTATTAATTTCAGAAATTCTTGTAGGAATCTCATTAAGGATTCTGTGTTATAAATATTTGAATATTCTACCAAAAGCTAATTTCCTTGTGCAAATATTTGTTGCGACACTAGTTGGCTTAATCATGTGGCAAGTTCAAGAAACAATTACAGTAGATAGGTGGTTTGAATTACTATTCCTATCGGGACTTGGAGGTTTACTATTCTTATCTATATTATCTATGATTGGTTCGTTCAATCAGAAAGATTTTAATTTCTTTTGGAATACTTTAAATCCAAAATCGATGAAGCAATATTTAGGAGAAGAACTTAAACGCTAATCATGATATTTACAGTAGTTTTAGTACTAATATTCGTTCTAGCAGTTGTTGGTATCTTTGCGTACCAAAAAATATACAATCCAGGACGGCTTTGCAAAACATGCTATAGAGTAGTGCCTGATAAAATTCCCAACTGTCCATATTGCGATACTGAAATTGAGTGGTAATTATTTATTATCTAATGAATCCGCTATAATTTTGATTGCCACACCTGTTACTGCTCCAGCAATTAAGCCAGTAATGAGCCTTTTTGGATTTGTAGATTCATAGTCTGTCAAAAGTTGAATAGTTCCATCTAGCCCTATAGGGATCAATGCGGCAATAACTAGGGGCAGTGTAAGTACAGTTCTTTTCCTAGATGCGTACATGAATCCTACAACTAAACCCAAAAAGATTCCAGTGTCTCTAGCACAAAAAGACATTTGATTATCATTGTATGAATATGATCGATGCGATAATTGGTGGCAATTTAAATCTCCAATGTGGTATATTCCTCTAGCTATGATGTTCATCTCTTGTATAACTTCTTTGTTATCATATTTCCCAACGACTCCACTTAAATCACCGGTAGTTCCACTTTCTATAAGATAAGGACTGAATAATAGTAAGGACAGCCACCCCCATAAAAGAACAAAACTTGTTTTGTTCCACTTTCCCATGTGGTTCCATTCTTCTACTAGTTTCCACGATGTCATTTGCTGTTAAATTTTTGATAATCAATTAGCAATAGTGCGAGAGCAACTACGGATAAGATGCTGCCTATAAGGAAACCATAACTTATAATTCCAAATAAGCATCCAGTTATTGCAATTTTAAAATTTTCTTGCAATAATGCTGCAGCACTTCCCATTAATGTAATA
>CEVE01011633.1_pt1 | contig 11754 bp, 9 predicted proteins | sample 356431 | NCBI WGS metagenome assembly CEVE01 (sample SAMEA2622764, study PRJEB7988) | marine metagenome | isolation source: saline water (ENVO:00002010), including
CCTTTTTTACGGCGTCTGGCTAAAATAGCTCTGCCGTTTTTTGTATTCATTCTTTTGAAAAAGCCGTGTTTATTCTTTCGTTTTCTGTTGCTGTTTGTAATTTTAATTTTCATTTTTAAATATTATAATTTTTAAGTGTTGTAATTTATTATTTATAGTTACTTTGATAAAAGTTTAATTTAACTTGGCCAAGATGATTCAACCACAGTGTCAATTCCACCCCTGGTTCCAAAAATTGCTCGCACAGAAACTTTTTTTGGATTGCTTGCGTTTTTAAAATCATCTAATATCATATTTGTAGCATGCTCGTGAAAAATACCTTTATCTCTGTAATTTAAGAAATAAAGTTTTAGAGATTTTAACTCAACCAACAATTTATTAGGTGTATAATCAATTATAATAGTTGCAAAATCTGGAAGTCCAGTTCTTGGACAAAGACAGGAAAACTCTGGAAATGAAATATTAACATTGTAATCTCTATCCGAATATTTATTTTCTGCTGTTTCTAAAGTATATAGTTTTTTTTCCATAAAAAAAGGCGCATAGGGCGCCTGTAAGTAAAACAATTAAGTTTTAACGCCCTTGTCTTGGTCTCCTAATTTTACGTCTTCTTTTGTGTGACCGTTTTTTTAGCGGCTCATCACTATCAGTAGCATAGGATTTTTTGATTATATCAGTTCGTTTGGTTTTTTTTAATGGAGACAGGGCGATAACAGCGTCTCCGCTATAAACTGGCAGCTCATTTGTGTTTGAAAATACAAATGATGTTAAAAGAAATGAAATTGATATGTTTTTTATAAAATTTATCATAATGTTAACTCTCCTTCAATAATATAGTAACATCACATTGATAAAACATAGAAAAAAAAGTAAAAACTTGTAATATTAAAAATTTTATGATGTTTTTTTCCATTCTAAAGGGGTGATTTGAATACAAAAAATTTCTGTTTTATATTTTTTTATGCCGTTTTTATCAGCCCAAGACTTTGTTCTTAATTTACCTTCGAAATAAACTAATTGACCCTTGAATAAAAATTTATTAGAAAAATCAGATAGTTTATCCCAAGCAATCATATTATGCCATTCAGTATGATGCTTTTTATGATTATCATTATCTATCCAATATTCATCTGTTGCAACAGAAAAAGAAGAAACAGATCTGCCAGAGGGGGTATATCTTGATTCAGGATCATTGCCAAGCCTACCTACAATAATAGTTTTATTTATACTAGATTTTTCCATTCTTTAAAATATTCATAATAAATGAAAAATACAATTAATTAATAGGGAAATAAAATGAAAAAGTTGTTCCATCATTATTAGTGCTAATAATATCCAACTTTCCTTTGTGAGCCAAAACTATTTTATTGGCTATGGCAAGACCTAATCCAAAGCCTTGAATGGAAGGGTCTTTATTAACTCTGACAAAAGGATTCTTTATTTTTTCTATATCTTGTTCGGAAATAATGTTGCCCTGATTATTAATTGAAACAATTACATAGCCCTGTTTAATATAAGAATGAATTATAATATCAGAACTTTTTAAACTATATTTGAAAGCATTGTCAATAATATTTTTTATAGCAATATTTATTTTTAAAGCATCAATATTTAAATTTATTTTTGGAAATGAATTTTTAACAGTTATGCGAGATGAAGGGTCAGGATATTTGGCAATGATTTTATCTAAAAAGTGAGAAAAGTTTGTATTTTCTAAATTTAGATTTGAATAAGGAACATCTAGTTTATCTGATAATAATAAATTGGATATTATATTTCTTAAACCAATGATTTCATTTTTAATTTTATATTTGTTTTTGTGATCTGGAGTTAGCTCAACCAATAATTGCATTCTAGTTAATGGAGACATTAGCTCATGACTAACTTCAGACAAAAGCTGTTGTTTTTGATTTAATAATGATTTGATATTTCGTATCATTTTATTTATTATCATTGTTAGATATCCTAATTCATCGTTTCTGATAACATCGATTTGAGAATCAAGGTTTCCTTTTTCTAGCTCCATAACCCTTAAACGTATCAGTCTAATAGGATGTAAATAATTTCTTATGAATAAAAATAAAATAAAACAAAACAATATAGTTATCATAGAAGCGGGAATAAATTTTATTTGAAAAGCTGAAGGCTCAATTCTGTCTAGTGCCAAAAAATATCTATAATTTCCATTTTCAACATATGTTGTAACAATATTATTCATATCGCCAAAAGAAACATATAAAGGAATTTTAACATTGTAAAAGTCGCCTAAAATTTCACTATCAGAATAACTGAAATATTCGCTTGATTTAAAAGAAGACGGATATTTCCAATATATAGAAGAATCATTGTTCTCAACCGAAAAAATAGCTCCTTGTAATTGTAAATTTTTTAAATCCAAAAGAACTTTATTTGTATCTGGAGGAGACCCCCAAGAATGGACCATTTGAGAATAATAATAAAATTCGTGAGCATCTAATATTGTGTCTTGTTCGCTGTATGAAAGTTGTACAACGAGACCAATTATAATAATTAAAACAGCAGCAAAAAAAGAAACTAAAATTCCTAATCTAAAAAAAAGACTTTTTCCTGAAAAGGGCAATTTAATTTTCCGATACTCCTATAAATTTATATCCTATCCCATGAATTGTTTTTATAAAACGTGTATTTGTAGGTGTCTCACCAAGCTTATTTCTGAGTCGACTGACCAACACATCAACAGAACGATCATAAGTTTGCCAAGTAATACCACGAATGTTTTCAACAAGAAATTCTCTATCTAAAACCTCTCCCGGATTTTCAACAAAAAGAAGCAAAGCTTCAAATTCAGTTGTAGATAAATGAATTAATTGTTTATCAAGTTCCACTTCTTGAGAAAGCTTGTTAACGGTTAACCCTTTAAATTTGATTATATCAAGCATAGAAGATGGAGATTGACTCCTCCTTAGAATAGATTGAACTCTAGCTAATAGTTCTCTAGGCTCAAAAGGTTTTGGCATGTAATCATCAGCGCCTAATTCTAACCCAACGATTCTATCAGTTACTTCTCCCCTTGCTGTAAGCATAATAACTGGAACTGGTGAATATTCACGAAGCTTTCTTAATAATTGTAAACCATCCATCCCAGGTAGCATTATGTCTAAAACGACCAAATTAGGGGAGTTAGCTTTTAAATATTCAAGAGCTTCTTCTGGCACATGACAGCTTTTTACTTTGTAATTAAAAGATAAAAAGAATTCTTCTAGAAGGCTTGTTAGCTCTTTATCATCATCTATAATAAAAATATCAGACATATTTACTACCTCTCTAAGTTAACATTTTCAATATCAAAAATTAATTTGTTAATTTTATTTTTAAATGCGTTATTTGTGTTTATTTTATGTTCAATTAGGTTACAGGCATGAATTACTGTTGAATGGTCACGCTTTCCAAAATGAAGACCAATTTTTGATAAAGTGTTTCCTGTAAATTCTCTAGACAAATACATGGCAATTTGACGAGCTAAAACCACGTCCTGTTTTCTTCCTTTTCCAACAATAGATTTTTCAGAGACTTTTCCAAACTTAGATACAAAAGTTATTACACGATCAGTAGTAATTTCTTTGAAAGCATCGTTTCCTAAAATGTCTTTGATAACCTCTTTTGCTAAAGATAGGTTTACATCGCGTTTGGACAGTGTTGAAATAGCTAAAACTCTAGTGAGAGCTCCCTCAAGATCACGAACATTGCCTATAATGCTACTCGCTAAAAACTCGGTAACAGAGTAGGGAATATCTAGGTTTTCTACATCGGCTTTTTTCATCAAAATCGCAATTCTTGTTTCAAGGTCTGGAGGATGAATATCAACAGTAAGGCCCGACTTAAATCGTGAAATTAATCGCTCTTTTATGCCTTTCAATTCGTTAGGATGCCTATCCATTGTTAAAATAATGTGTTTCCCTTTTTGATATAAATCATTAAAAAGATGAAAAAATTGTTCTTGGGTTTGTTCTTTACCCTCAAAAAATTGAACATCATCAATTAACAAAAGATCTGATTTTCTGTAAAGATTAGCAAAGTCTGTTGTTTTATTTTCTTGAATAGATTTTATAAAGTCATGCATGAATTTTTCGCTTGTAAGATAAGTTATTTTTAATGAATTTTTTTTCTTAATTATATAGTTCCCAATTGCTTGCAATAAGTGAGTTTTTCCTAATCCCGTATGACTATAAATTAGAAGAGGATTGAAAGGAGAAGAACCAAAATTTTCAGAAATAGAAAGAGCAGCAGCTTTTGCCATTTGATTGCCCTTACCTTCAATAAAATTTTCAAAAGTATAACTTTTATTAAGAGATGATTTATTGTGATAGTTTTTTGTTAAAGGAATTTTATCGTTTATGTTAGGAATGTCAGAAGTGTTCTTTTTACTTATTACTACACTGTAGTTTATAATTAAAGGTTTAGAAAAAACTTTTTTTACAGCATCATCAATGAGCAGACGATATTTAGATTCGAGCCATTCAAAATGAAATTTGTTAGGAACTTGAATAACTAAATCATCATTAGAAACAGAAGATATTCTAATACCGCTAAACCAGGTTTGATAGGCCTGATCAGATATTTTGTCTTTTATATATAAAAGACAGGATTCCCACAATTTTTCAGGAGAAGATGTTTTTTCTAAATTCTCATTCATATTAATATGTTATAGTTTAAACATAAAAAATTACATTATTAACAAATCTTTAAACATCATTTATTTTGTTTTAATTATTTTTTTTATATTTAATTACATTGTAGAGGAAAAGAATGTTTAAAAAAAAGTTTATTATTTTAGGTCATAGAGGAGCGCCAAAGTATTTTAGAGAAAATACAATTCAGTCGTTTAAAGAAGCAATCAAACAAGGAGTAGATGGATTAGAAATAGATGTTCAAAAGACATTAGATGGGGTAGTTTTAATTCACCACGATGATTATTTACGAGACAATAAAACTAAAATAAAAAATTCCAATTTAAAAAAAATAAAAAAAATTCAAAATCAAAAAGACCTTAATCATTTAGAAGAAATAAAAAAATTTTTAAAAAAAATAAAAATTTTAAATATAGAAATAAAATCAAGTGGAATTTTTAATAATAATATTGAACAGGATGTAATTGATTTTATTAAAAAAAACAAAATAGAAAAAAAGACAATAGTATCAAGCTTTAATCCATTGGTATTAAAAAAAATAAAAAGAATAGATAAAAATATTAAAACAGGGTATTTGTTTTCCAGGATAAATGAAAACATTTTTTTAAGAACAAAAATTTGGTCTTATTTTGTTAAGCCTGATACTTTTCATTCTGATCTAATAACAATGAATGAAAAACTAGTTAATTGGTGTAGAAGAAAAAAAATGCCTATTTTGATTTATACGGTAAATACGCAAGAAGAGTTATTTAAAGCAAAAACTTTAAAAATTAATGGAATATTTACTGATGACCCAAAAAATATATTCAAAATGTTAAAAAAGATTTAATTCTTGTTGAGTATCTGAAGAATCATCATTTTTGGCGTCCTTTAAACTTTCAAAATCAGGTTCTTTTGTATCCTCTGTGTTTATAGATTCAATTAATTTGAAGCTACTCATGTGTTTATAAGATTTAATTTTATTTCCAAGAGCTTGCCAACCTTTTATGGAAACAAAATTAGATAAATCAATTAGCTTAGATTTTTTTTCTCCATTCTTTGTCCTGTAATTAAAAGATAAATTAGATTCTAAAGAGAAAGAAATTAATATAAGCTTAGAACCGCGCTCATCAGATATAAATTTGTATTTTTTATCAACAACTGAAGTTTCAATATTAAACTTTTTAATATAATATGCTTTTTGTTTTCCATTATAATAAACAACACAAATAGCTTGTTCAGGATCAAACTTCTTTATGTGAACAATTTCATTAAAGTTATATCTGTTTGAAAAATCAACTTTAGTTTTTTCATATGTTCCATCAGAATAATAAGAAATTATAATTTCATCAGAATTAAATTTGCCCAAAAAAGCTCCTTGATTGGAATCATTAAGTCTACCAATAGTTTTATCAATCCAAATATCTCGCCCTCCAAGAGTGGATTCTCCCCTTGATTTTTGAACAACTCGTTTAATTGGATGCTTAGACAGAATGTTTCCTTTTGAATTTCTACCTTTTATTAATATAGATGAAAAATCAAAATCAAAAGATTTGTTTCTTGTTTTAGCTTTTGAATCAAGGATTATTGATACTATTTCAGACTCACTATTTGGATTTGCAGTAAAATATAAAAGCTTGTTATTTTTATCACCAGAGGTTATGTCGTATTCTCTATCCTTAACAACTGATGTAACCGCAAAACGCTTTACATAAGAAATTTTTGATAATCCTTGAAAATAAATAACATTGTATATCATATGCTTTTCATTTTTTTTCCAAATAGAAGCGTGGATAATATTTTTACCTATGAATAGTTTTGGTTCAATTTTAACAACTTTGTATTTTCCTGACTTTAAAAACACTATAATATTATCAATGTCTGAACAGTCAGAAATAAACTCATCCTTTTTTAAATTATAACCAACAAATCCTTCTTTTCTATTAATATAAAGCTTTTTATTTGCTATAACAACACGTCTTGCAGAAATTGAATCAAAATTTGATATTTCAGTTTTTCGCTCTCTTCCACTTGAGTATTTTTTTAGAATAGATTCAAAATATTTAATTGAATAAATAATAATGTTGTTTAAGTTCGTGTTAACTTCTTTGATGTCGTTTTCTAATGATGCTATATCATCATTTGCTTTGTTAGAGTTGAATTTGGAAATTCTTTTAATTTTAATTTCGGTTAATCGACCAATATCATCACTTGTTATTTGATTTTTTAATATATTTTTATATGGAATCAAAGCTTTGTCAATTGTTTTTAATATTGACTCCCACGTTTCGCACTCTTCAATTTGTCTATAAATTTTATTTTCAATAAAGATTTTTTCAAGAGTAGCAAAATGCCACTTTTCTAATAATTTGTTTTTTAGCAATTCCAATTCTTTTTTTAATAATTGAACAGTATTTTCTGTGCAAATGCGCAACATTTTATTAACGGAAATGAAATTTGGTTTATTATCAACAATTACACAACAATTAGGAGATAGCGATATTTCACAGCTTGTAAAAGCATATAATGCATCTATTGTGACTTGAGGGGAAACGCCCAAAGTTAAATGAACTACTATTTCAATTTTTTCGGCAGTATTGTCTTCTACTTTTTTTATTTTTATTTTACCATTTTCATTCGCTTTGATAATAGAATCAATCAAGGAAGAAGTTGAAACAGAGTAGGGAATTGTTTTGATGATCAATGTTTTTTTGTCTTTAGTTTCTATTATTGATCTAAGGCGAATCTTTCCACCTTTTTTACCCTGATTATAATTTGAAAAATCTGCAATACCACCTGTTTGAAAGTCAGGAAGGATTTTGAATGGTTTATCTTTTAAAATTGATATTGAGGATTTTATTAGCTCTATAAAATTATGAGGCATAATTTTTGTTGACAATCCTACAGCTATACCTTCAACGCCTTGAGCAAGCAGCAAAGGAAATTTCATAGGAAGAAAAACAGGCTCTTTTTTTCTTCCATCATACGATGTTTGCCAAGCGGTGATATCATTATTAAAAGAGACTTCTAGAGCAAAAGGGGAGAGACGAGCTTCAATATATCTAGGAGCAGCTGCTTTGTCGCCTGTTCTAACATCGCCCCAGTTTCCTTGAGTTTCAATCAGTAAATCTTTTTGGCCTAAGTTAATTAATGCATCTCCTATAGCAGCATCACCGTGAGGATGATATTGCATAGTTTGACCAATGATGTTAGCAACTTTATGAAATCTTCCATCATCCATTTTTTTCATGGCATGAAGAAGTCTTCTTTGAACAGGTTTCAAGCCATCTTCAATTTGAGGGACAGCTCTTTCTAAAATAACATAAGAAGCATAATCTAAAAACCAATCTTCATAAACATTTGAAATTGTTTCTGAGTTTTTTTTAGCCATCTATAGGGTTGTCCTCAAATCTCAAGTTATCTATAATAAATTCTTGTCTATCAGGTGTATTTTTACCCATAAAATAAGATAAAGTGCTTTGTATAGATGTATTTTCGCTTTTTACTAGTGGAATTAATTTCATTTGATCACCAATGAAAAGTTTAAATTCACTCGGAGATATTTCTCCAAGACCTTTAAAACGAGTTATTTCACAATTTTTTCCAATTTTATCTATAGCAGAGCTTTTTTCTTTTTCGGAATATGCATAAATAGTTTCTTTTTTATTTCTAACTCTAAACAAGGGTGTATCTAGAATATATATGTGATTATTTTTTATTAAATCAGGAAAAAATTGAAGAAAAAAAGTTAATATTAGTAGCCTTATATGCATTCCATCAACATCGGCATCAGTAGCAATGATAATTTTATTATATCTAAGCCCATTAATACCACTTTCAATGTTAAGGGCATGTTGAAGTAAATTAAATTCTTCATTTTCATAGACAACTTTTTTTCTAAGACCAAAAGTGTTTAAAGGTTTCCCTCTTAAACTAAAAACAGCTTGATAATCAACATTTCTAGATTTTGTTATGGATCCACTTGCAGAATCACCCTCTGTTATAAATATACACGAATTTAAGCGATCTTGTTCTGCAAGTTTTGCATTGTTAAAGTGATAATGACAATCTCGTAATTTTTTATTATGTAGATTTGCTTTTTTAGCACGTTTGTTGGCAAGTTTTTTTATTCCTGCCATATCCTTTCGTTCTTTTTCAGATCTTAATATTTTATTTTGTAGGCTTTTTGCAGTTGAAGGATTCTTGTGCAAATAGTCATCTAATTTTTTGATGAAATCATTAATAAAAATACGGACAGTCGGACCTTTTGGTCCCATATCGTTTGAACCAAGCTTTGTTTTTGTTTGAGATTCAAAAACTGGGTTTTGAACTTTTATACTAATTGATGCAATAATAGAAGATCTAATATCATTTGCTTCATAATCTTTCTTAAAAAAATCACGAACAACTTTTACAATAGCTTCCTTGAATGCAGCAAGATGTGTACCCCCTTGAGTGGTATATTGTCCATTTACAAAAGAGTAATAATCTTCTCCATATTGTGTTCCATGTGATATCGCAATTTCAATATCTTTATCTTTTAGATGAATTATAGGATACTCTAATTTTTCAGAAGAAGTTTTTTTGCTTAACAAATCTAACAAACCATTTTTAGAAAAAACTTTATTGCCATTAAAATTGATTGTTAAACCAGAATTTAGATAGGCATAATTCCATGCTTGTTCAATTATGAAGTCGGGATTAAATTTGAAATTAGAAAAAATTTTAGTATCTGGTTTAAAAATAATTTTAGTTCCATTTCGAATTGTTGTGTTTTCAACATCATTATCAACAAAAATTTCTCCATTATGAAACTCAACTTCCTTTGTTTTTCCATCTCTGATAGTTTTCGCTATAAATATTTCAGATAAAGCATTAACTGCTTTGGTACCTACACCATTTAATCCAACTGATTTTTGAAATGCTTTAGAATCATATTTTCCGCCAGTGTTAATTTTAGAAACACAATCAATTAATTTGCCGATAGGAATGCCGCGTCCATAATCGCGAATAACAGCGCGAGAATCATTAACTTTTATATCAATAGTTTTTCCATAACCCATGACATATTCATCAATAGAATTATCAATAATTTCTTTTAATAATATGTATATACCATCATCTTTAGAAGAGCCATTTCCAAGCTTACCAATATACATTCCTGGCCTAAGTCTAATATGTTCTTTCCAGTCAAGGGATCGAATACTACTTTCATCATATTTAACTTTAGACATAATAGAAATAATAAACTAATTTTTGATTTTAGGATTTTCGTGCACTTTTACAAAAAATTCAATCGTACTTGATTGATTGTTTTCGTTGGATGCCTTTAGTACAATTTTATGTATTTCTTTTTTAGCATCATTAATATCAGGTATCCAAGTGATTATATTGTTATTTAGTTTTACATTAATAGATGAAGACTCGACAATTTCAAGAGAAGAGCTTTTTTGAGTAAAATAGTTAATTTTAGGTTCATATGAAAATTCTAATCCAACATAAGCGTCTTTTTTCGGTGTATTGGTAAATTTCGGTTTTGAAAATACACGAAAATTAAGATTATAATCATTTTCAAAATTAATATTACCATCTGACAATCTTAATTTTAAATTATGAATTCCTATTCTTGAAGTGTCCGGTTTCCAGCTTAAAGTATCTTTTTTTAATTCAAATCCCAAGCTATTGTTTATCAAATCAATATCTATTACATCATTTAAATTTTTATCAATAACTTCTAAAACATAATCAAATTGTTTATTGACTTCTACTAACAAAGTATCTTTTGTATAAAGCACTGGAATGTCGTTTACAAAAACATTGAAATTTTGAGTATCTTTTTCAATGCCATCTGAAATTGATATATTTATAGAATTATTTCCTAGATAATTTTCGGAAACGGGCCATTTTAAAATATTGTTTTTAATGAAGCAATCATCAGGCGCAGATAGAACTTTGTATTCTATAAAGTTTTTTTCACTGCTATTATTGTAAAATAGTTCATTTTGATCTTCACATATAATTTCATAAATCAAAGTATCTCCAAGGTTGATTGTTTTTGGAGGCTCAGAAATAATTTTTGGCAGTGCATTTACATAAATTAGACCTTCAAAAGTTTCATATACATATCCATCAGATAGTTGAACAATGTAATTTATAAAATCAATACCAGAGCTCAACCAGTTAAAAGTTCCATCACTGAGAATAGTCATATCTTCAGGACCTTGTAATAGCTTCCAAACCAATTCATTTTCTTGATTAGGATCATTGCCAATAAATTTAAAATTGAAGTTTTCTCCAACGGGCAAATGAATGATTTTAGGGGGAGTTAAAGTTATTGCTGGTTTATCATTTACATTAATAGAAACTTTTGATTCTGCAGACGTTTTTCCATCTGAAATTACAACAAAAAAACTTTTAATATCAATTTGAGATGAATTTGGTGTCCAAGAAAAGTTTCCATTATTATCAATTGACATATTTTTTGGAGAATTGGGTATTGAATAAGTGTATGTGTTAAAATTATAAACTGTATCGGGCTTAAAATTGAGATTTATTGGTTCATTAACCTCAACATGGTATGTTGTATCGTCAGTAGAAAAATATAATCTAGGATGAATATTAAAATTAATTTTAATTGAATCTTTTTCAATACTGTCATCCACACATAGATCATAAGATTTGGAGCCTTTAAATTTCTGGGGAATTTTCCAAGATACATAGCCGCTGTCATCAACAGTTATCCCGTTTAAAGAATCGTTCAAAAAATAATAAGTAAGTTTACTATCAACATTTTTATCAACAGATAAAAATTTATGTATAAAATTATCACCACCAAAAACGTCAAATGTTGAAAAGTTATCTTTAATATTGGGTTTGTCATTAACATAAATCAAAATAGAATCACTTCTTGTTATTATTTTTTCATTAAGAATGACTTGAGTTAGGGTGTCCTCATTAATTGATTCAAAATTATCAGTATGTTTGAAAGATATATCATAAAAGATTTCATTAAAACCTAAATTATCTACTGTTGCGATCCATGAAATAGATTTTTTGTCCTTGTTAAACTTCATATTGTCAAGCAAAGACTTACTTTTGAACTCATAAA
>CEVE01009427.1_pt1 | contig 11631 bp, 10 predicted proteins | sample 356431 | NCBI WGS metagenome assembly CEVE01 (sample SAMEA2622764, study PRJEB7988) | marine metagenome | isolation source: saline water (ENVO:00002010), including
CTTATATTCGGCTTTATGACGATCAAAAACCTTTTCTAAAGCATAAGAAATTTCTCCTACCGTTGCTCTTTTTCTTGAGGCCTCAATACTTAATTCTAATAAGTTAGATTTATTATTTTTAGCTCCATTTGATAATTCTCCTAAAGCCTCATTTAAAGCAATTTCATCTCTATTTTTTTTCAAAATTGATAGATTTTTTATTTGTTGCTCTTTTACTTCCTGATTATTCACTTTTAATACATCAAACTTTGAGTCTGACTTTGACTTATATTTATTTACACCAACAACAACTGCTTCTGAAGAATCTACAGCAGCTTGCCTTTTTGCTGCTGACTCCTCAATCATTTGTTTAGGTATACCCTGCTCTACAGCTTTAGTCATACCTCCTATTTTTTCAATATCATTAATAATTTTTTCAGCAGACGCTATTAATCTTCCAGTTAAAGCTTCAATATAATATGAACCTGCTAGTGGGTCCACGGTTTTAGTAATCCCTGTTTCTTCTTGCAGAATTAATTGAGTATTTCTTGCTATTCTAGCAGAAAAATCAGTAGGTAATGCTACTGCCTCATCAAATGCATTAGTATGTAATGACTGAGTACCGCCTAATACAGCTGCCATAGCCTCTACCGTTGTTCTAACTATGTTATTATATGGATCTTGTTCTGTAAGAGACACTCCTGAAGTTTGACAATGAGTTCGAAGCATCAAAGATTTTGAATTTTGTGGATTAAAATGTTTTTTCATTAAACTAGCCCAGAGCCATCTCGCTGCTCTTAATTTTGCAATCTCCATAAAAAAGTTCATACCTATAGCAAAAAAGAAAGATAATCTAGGGGCAAAATCATCAACTTTTAAACCTTTATTAATAGCTGCTCTAACATATTCTAACCCATCTGCTATGGTAAATGCTAATTCTTGCACTTGATTGGCTCCAGCTTCCTGCATATGATAACCACTAATTGAAATAGAATTGAATAAAGGCATTTTTTTTGCTGTATAACTTATTATATCAGATACAATACGCATAGAATGTGAAGGAGGATATATATATGTATTTCTAACCATAAATTCTTTTAAAATATCATTTTGAATCGTACCTCTAAGCTCTTCTTCCTTCACTCCCTGCTCTTCCGCAGCAACTACAAAATTAGCTAATACTGGTAATACTGCTCCATTCATAGTCATAGATACAGACATTTTATTTAACGGTATCTGATCAAATAATAGTTTCATATCTTCAACTGAATCAATAGCTACCCCAGACATACCAACATCACCAGAAACTCTAGGGTGATCACTATCGTAACCTCTATGTGTTGCAAGATCGAATGCTACAGATAAACCCATCTGTCCAGCAGCTAAATTTCTTTTATAAAATTCATTCGATTCTTTAGCTGTAGAAAAACCTGCATACTGTCTTATAGTCCATGGTCTTCCCGCATACATAGTTGCTTTGGGGCCCCTTAAAAAAGGCTCAATTCCAGGAAGACCTCCTAAATGATTAAGACCTTCAATATCTTTTTCACTATATAATGGTTGTATATCTATTCCTTCAGGAGTTCTCCAAATAAGTGTATCAGACTCTTTACCTTTTAATTCTTTTTTTGCTAAGTCTGCCCAATCTTTAATGGTTCTGGAAGAATTATTACTCATAAATTTATTCTAACCTTTCAATATATTAATTATCTTTAATCAATGGTAATTTTATATAAGGAACGCCTTCTTTCTTAAGTTCTTTTTCTTCTTTTTTTGTTGCAGTACCTCTTATAGGCTTATTTTTCTTTTTACCATTATAAATCATAGTTGCTTCTTCCGCAAAATTATCTCCCACATCAATAGTATGTTTTTCTATCTCTTTAGTTAAAGTCCTCATTTTAGTATGTAACTCAACCGCATTTAAATTTGATATATTTCTTTTTTTTAATTCCGTTTCTGGTTTAGATTTTTTTATAGCAGGAGCAACTATAGCTCTTTCAATATTTAAATCTCCACATATTGGACAGCATACTAAACCTTTTTTATTTTGTTCTTCGTAATCTGTCGAACTTGAGAACCATCCCTCAAAAGAATGAGATAATGAACATATAAGATCATATTTAATCATAAAATTACCTGCAAAATATATAAAATTAAAAGATTATGCATAATCCTACTTAAAAATATAAATAAATATATATATAATACATTTACTATGAATAAAAAATTAAAAATAGATAATAATACCTCTCTTTTTTCTCCATCAAGCTGGATTGAAAATAATTTATCTAAAAATAGTTCTAAAATGAGTTTACTCGATTTAGCCTGCGGAAATGGTAGACACAGTGTTTTTGCAGCAAATTCTGGATATCAAGTAACTAGTGTAGATATTGATAAAAATAAACTTATTAGCCTGAAAAATAATAAATTTATTAACCCTATTCAAGTAGACTTAGAAATAAATAACCCTTGGCCATTTAGAAACGAAATATTTGATGTTGTATTAGTAACAAATTATTTATATAGACCTATTTTTAAATATATTTTTAAAAGTATTAAATTGAATGGAAAATTATTTTATGAAACATTTACAGAAGAAAATATTATTTTTGGAAAACCAAACAATAAAAATTTTTTATTAAAACCACAGGAATTACTAAACTACGCTAGAAGTAATAGATTTAAAGTTATAAATTATGAAGAAATTATTATATCGAAACCAATCAAGAAAGCAGTACAAAGAATTTACGCAATAAAAAAATAAATTTATATCTTACCCCAAATTTTCTTTATATCGTTAGATCGATTTAAATCTAAGTCCGCATATATAAGCTTCTGTCTATTTTTGGCTTCTACTATTATATTTCCCCATGGATCTACAACCATTGAATGCCCCCAAGTTTTTCTTTTTGGATAATGCTCTCCTATTTGAGCTGGAGCAAGAATCCAACAACTTGTTTCTATAGCCCTTGCTCTAAGAAGAACTTCCCAATGAAATTTTCCCGTGTTTACAGTAAATGCAGATGGAATAGTAATTATATTGCAACCTTGCCGAGATAATTTTTGATATAATTCAGGAAATCTAATATCAAAACAAATAGTTAATCCTATTCTACCAAGTTCATTCTCTATAACTACAGTTTCTGATCCAGCATCATATCTATTAGACTCATTATATTTCTCTTTTTTAGATAAATTAGCATCAAACATATTTATTTTATCATATCTACCAGAAATAGTTCCTTTACGATTAAGAAATATGGACCGATTTGCTAATTTATTTTTTTTAGACCTTTCAGATAATACTGCTATCGAACCTAATAAAACATTTATATTATTATTATTAGCAGCAATTCTTGAAGCTATTAAAACTGGATGAGCAGCCTCCTCATATGCATTAGTAAACATTTCAGACCCTCTACCCATAAAACCGCAATTTTCAGGAAAAACAATTAAATCCGCATTATTTTTTTTTGCTTTAATTATATTATCTTCTATAAATTTAATATTTAAATGTAAATTGGGCAATGAAGTCATTTGAGCTAATGCTACTCGCATTTATTTTATTTCTAAACCAATAAGTTGATCTAACTTTCCTTCAATATTCATATTATACAAGTCATCTGAACCTCCAATATGAATATCTCCGTAAAATATTTGAGGTACACTTCTTTTCCCACCAGATAATTTAATCATTTCATCTAATTTTTCAGGATGGTCGTGGATATTTATTTCATCAAAACTGATATTTTTTTCTAATAATAAATTTTTAGCTCTAGTACAGTAACCGCACAAATAACCAGTATATATAAGCATTTTTTTCATATTAGCCTCTAATAATCCTAGGTATAAAACTATAAATAATATATAAATATATAATATAAAACAAATTATTTAAACTTATATGATTAAAAATAAAAAAAAATCTGTACCAAATATATTTAATAGAAAAATTAATAAATATAATTATTTTAAATTTAATAATTTATATATTCAGATAGCTAATGAAATAGCTAATAGAATTGAAGAAACTAATTTAGATTTTGAAAATGCACTAGAAATCAATTCAAAAAATTACAATGCAGGCAAACAAATTAAAAATACAAAACTAATAAAAAATTTATATAGAACTGCAATTATTAATCCAAAAGATAAGAATTTACTTAGCTTTAGAAGTGATGAAGAATTTTTACCAATAAAAAATAATTCTTTAGATTTAGTTTATAGTGTACTGGGTTTAAATACAGTAAATGATATTCCTGGGACATTTAAACAAATTTTTAACTCTTTAAAAAATAATGGCTTATTCATTGCAGCGTTTTGGGGTCAAGACACATTATACCCTCTTGCAGAAGGTTTAGCTCATGCGGATGAAAAAATATTAGGAGGCCTTTACCAAAGAATTTTTCCTTTTTGTGATATAAAAACTTTAGGAAGTTTATTACAAAGAGCAGGATTTGCAATGCCGATGGCTGATCAAGAAAAAATTACTAAAGAGTACACAAATATTAATGATCTTTTTTATGACATAAGATCTTTTAATGAAACCAATAATTTAAATAGTAGACCAAAAAGCTTTACCCCCGTGTCAATATTTAAAGAAGCAGAAATTTATTTAAAAGAAAATTATAACAAAAATGAAAAATTTTATATACCTTTTAATATCATATTTGTAACTGGCTGGAAAAATTAACTTATGTTTAAAAAAAATAGATTTCTTATTTCGCAAATTATAGTTTTTTTATTTTTTCCCAACTTAACATTACATGCCTCAAATAAAGAATATTTAACTTGTAAGGGTATATATTGGTCTAATAAGGAAGCTCAATTTGCAGAATGGAAAATTATTAAAAGAGTTTCTGCATATAAAATTTATTTTAAAATTAATAATTTAAAAAAAATTGCTAAAGTTTCATTTAGGAAAGGTAATGCTGGTATAGTTATAGGAATAGGTGGATGGGAAGATAAAATAGAAGAAAAAAGTTCTTTATCTTTTACTTATTCTTTAACAAATAAAATATTTAAGATGAAAAGCAGATATAGTAACACAAAAATAGAAGGAAAATGTAAAGGTAAAATAAATCTATGATCTATAGTCAGCATTTATTTTAATATATTCTTTAGTTAAGTCACATGTCCATATAGTGGCACTTTCTTTACCAGTTCCTATATTAATATCTATTTCTATATTTTTAGATTTCATTTTTTTTGCAACTATTTCTTCTTTATAATTATTTACTAACGCTCCTTTATGAGTAATTTTAACTTTATTAATTGATATAGATATCTTATTCTGGACAACTGAACTTCCTTCCTTACCTATTGCCATTACGATTCTACCCCAATTAGGATCCTCTCCGGCAATAGCAGTTTTAACCAAAGAAGAATTAGCAACAGATAATGCTATCTCCTTAGCAATTTTATATGTTTTAACAGAATTAACTTTTACTGTAATAAATTTACTAGCACCCTCTCCATCACAAACAATTTGTTGTGCTAAATCTTGTAAAACCTTATCTAACGATTTTTTAAATAATTTTACCCTTTGATCTCCTATAAATTTTATAGGGCTACTTAATGATTTGGAGCTTAAAGAGAACAAAAGACAGGTATCCGAAGTGGAGGTATCTCCATCCACTGTTATTGAATTAAAAGATTTCTCAACAGAGTCTTGTAATAATTTATCTAAGATATTTGAAGGTAAAGGAAGGTCAGTAAAAATAAAAGCCAGCATTGTTCCCATTTTAGGAAAAATCATTCCAGAACCCTTTGCAATTCCTACTATTTTATAATTTTTATCATCAATAAAACAATTGGCTTTAGAACCTTTAATGAAAGTATCAGTTGTGCAAATGGATTCAGCGACTTCTTTCCATGAAGAGGCATCTTGTTGAATTAATTTTGGTATAGATGAGATTATTTTACTAGTATTTAAAAATTCTCCAATTACTCCAGTCGAACAGACATATACTTCATTTCTCTTACAGCTTAAATTTTTAGCAACTTGCTCTACTGTATCTTTAACGGTCTGTAGACCCTTTCTACCTGTATGAGCATTAGCATTTCCTGAGTTAACTATTAAAGCTCTTGCTTTACCTATATTTTTTATTTTTTTACACCAAATTACAGGTGCAGCAGGAGTACTAGATTTGGTACATACACATGCAACATTAGTTTTATTAGGCATAGTTATTAAACTTAAATCTAACTTATTCTTATATCTTATTCCCGAATGAATAGCAGCTAATTTTATTCCTTTAATATTTGGCATATTAGGAAATGATTTAGGTGCTAAAGGAGATTTTTTAAACTTTTGCGACAAACCTTAATATCTTTCTTTTTATTTAATTATAGTATAAAACAAGTAATTAATTTATAGACTAATGACAAAAAAAAATGCAGTAAAAATTTAAATAAATTTGAAAAATTAAAATATAGGGCAATTTGAATGCTAAATAACATAGCAAAAAAAATTTTTGGTACCCCTAATGATAGGTATTTAAAAAAAATTAATTTAATATTAGATGAAGTAAATAAACTAGAATCAAATATTTCAAAACTTTCAGATCAAGAATTAAAAGATACAACTGTAAAACTGAAAAAATTATATGCAGATAATAAAGACTTAGATGCTATTTTGCCAGAGGCATTTGCTACTGTTAGAGAAACTGCAAAAAGAGTATTAGAACAAAGGCATTATGATGCACAAATTTTAGGAGGCATTGTATTGCATCAAGGAAAAATTTCAGAAATGAAAACAGGAGAAGGTAAAACCTTAGTTGCTACTCTTCCAGCTTATCTAAATGCTATATCAGGAAAAGGTGTTCACATAGTAACAGTAAATGATTACTTAGCAAGCAGAGACAGTCAATGGATGGGACAAATTTATAATTTCCTAGGTTTATCTGTAGGGTGTGTTATTCCAGATTTAGACGATGAAAAAAGAAAAGAAGCTTATAATAAAGATATTACATATGCCACAAATAATGAGTTAGGCTTTGATTTTTTAAGGGATAATATGAAATTTTCTTTTGACCAAATGGTTCAACGTGAATTTAATTATGCAATTGTAGATGAAGTTGATTCTATTTTAATTGATGAAGCTAGAACACCCCTAATTATCTCTGGTCCAACAGAAGATAATTCAGAACTTTATCAAACAATAAACAAACTAATTCCTACAATAAATGAAGAAGACTTAGATATAGATGAAAAAACAAAAAGTGTAGCATTAACTGAGCAAGGTAATGAGAATGTTGAGAAAATACTAAAAGAGAAGTCTCTACTTAAAGGAGAAAGCTTGTATGACCCTGAAAATGTAGGAATAGTTCACCATATTAATCAAGCAATTAGAGCAAACAAGCTATTTGAAAGAGATAAAGATTATATAGTTAATAACAATAAAGTTGTAATAATTGATGAATTTACAGGAAGAATGATGGAAGGAAGAAGGTTCTCAGATGGTCTTCATCAAGCTCTAGAAGCAAAAGAAAATGTTTCTATAAAAAATGAGAATCAAACGCTAGCATCAGTCACTTTTCAAAATTACTTCAGAATGTATCCTAAATTAGCAGGAATGACGGGTACAGCTCTGACTGAAGCTAATGAATTTATGGAAATTTATAATCTCGAAGTTGTTTCCGTACCTACTCATAAAAAAATGGTTAGAATTGATCAAAATGATGAAGTTTATAGGACGGCAGAAGAAAAATGGAATGCAGTAATAGAAAATGTAAAAAATGCAAATAAGAAAAAACAGCCCGTTCTAGTAGGTACTACAAGTATTGAAAAATCTGAAATGCTATCAAAATTACTAAAAAAAGAAAAAATTAAGCATAATGTATTAAATGCTAGAAATCATGCTGAAGAAGCAAGTATTATTGCTTCCGCAGGAATACCGAATTCAGTTACAATTGCAACTAATATGGCTGGAAGAGGTACTGATATACAATTAGGCGGTAATAAAGATATCCTAGTCAATAATAAAATAGATAATATTGAAGAAAATAAAAAATTAGCTTTAGAAAGTGGCGGCCTTTTAGTGATAGGAACAGAAAGGCATGAGAGTAGAAGAACAGATAATCAGCTAAGAGGAAGGTCGGGAAGGCAAGGAGATCCCGGAGAATCTAAGTTTTTCCTTTCGCTTGAAGATGATCTAATGCGAATATTTGGTTCGGAAAAATTAGATACTGTATTACAAAAACTTGGACTAAAAAAAGGAGAAGCAATAATTCATACTTGGGTTAATAGAGCACTTCAGAAAGCACAAGAAAAAGTAGAAGGTAGAAATTTTGAAATAAGAAAAAGCCTTCTGCGTTTTGATGATGTAATGAATGACCAGAGAAAAGCTATATATGAACAGAGAAAAGAATTAATGCAAGTCAATGATATATCAGAAACAATAATAAATATGAGAAATGAAATTATAGATGATCTAGTTACTGTTAATGTGCCGGAAAAAGCCTATGCCGAACAATGGAATTTAGAAAGTTTAAGTATATCTCTAAAAAAATTAGGCTTAGATTTGCCAATAAATGATTGGGCAAAAAAAGATGGAGTTACAGAAAAAGAATTCAAACAATTTATTAAAGAAGCCGCTGAAGATAAAATCACTAAAAAAGTTGATATTTTTGGAATTGAGAACATGCAAAATATAGAAAAGCAGGTAATGCTTCAAGTAGTTGACCAAAATTGGAAAGAACACTTATTACAATTAGACCAGCTAAAACAAGGTATAGGTTTAAGAGCATATGCGCAAAGAGATCCTTTAAATGAATATAAAAGTGAAGCATTTAATCTATTTCAAGTCATGCTTGAAAATATTAGAAATCAAACTACTACAATATTATTGAATATAGAAATTTCCACAGAAATTCCTGAAAGAAAAGAAGAAAATGTTACCTTAATTAAAGAAAAACCTAATAATATTGACAATAGTAAAAAACAAAATATACCAGTTAAATCTCAAAAAGTAGGCAGAAATGAACCGTGCCCTTGCGGTTCAGGTAAAAAATATAAACACTGTTATGGCAAACCAGGTTGTGGGCTTACCTCTTAGTTAATGAAACTATATAATTAATAGATTTATTATCTGTAAGTTTCCAATTATTACTAATTGGATTTAGGTTAATACCTTTGATACTTCTAATATCAAAATTATGATTTTGAAAAATATCTTTAATTTCACTAGGCTTTATAAATTTTTCATAATGATGAGTTCCCATAGGAATTTTTTTTAGTATTTTTTCAGCCATATCAATTACAAATAACTTTGATAAGAAGGTTTTATTAATAGTTGATAATATTATTATTCCATCTTCAGTTAATAAATTAGTTATTAACTTACAAAATTCTTTTAAATTGTTTACATGTTCCAAAAGTTCTAAAGCTACGACCACGTCATATTTATTTTTTAATGCAACTAAATTCTGAATACTAGTACATTGATAGTTAATATTAAGTTTCATATTTTTTGCATGAAATTTAGCAACTTTTATTAATTCTTCTGACTCATCTACTCCAGTTAAATTAGCACCTAACCTAGATAATGGTTCACTTGCTATTCCTCCTCCACAACCTAAATCTAAGATATTAAGTCCTTTAAATAATTTATTATTCTCTTTTATATTAAAATGCTCAATTAATTCTATCTTTATAAACTTAGTCCTTATCTCTGACATAGAGTGTAAAAAAGACATACTACCTTCTTCATCCCACCAATCATTGGCTAATCTGGAAAATTGTATAATTTCATCTTTATCAAGTGTATTTAATGACATATTATGTAAATATCTTTTTTTTATTATATATTAAAACTATCTTGAACCTTTTATAAGGTCGAAGTATTAATATGTTCTAAATTATATATACTTTAAGGTTTAATTTTATGCAAAAAATAGTCCAAAAATTTGGAGGCACCTCAGTTGGAACAATTGATAGAATAAGAAATGTATGTTCATTAATTAATAAAGAAATTAAGAATGGTAATCAAGTAGCAGTAGTTTCCTCTGCAATGTCAGGAGAAACTAATAAATTAGTAAGTTTGGCTGAAAATTTTGATATTAATAAAAACAAACTAGAATTTGATATGATTGTTTCAACTGGTGAACAAATATCAATTGCTCTTATTTCTATGGCCTTAGAAGAACTAGGTTTAAAAGGTAAACCTCTATTAGGTTGGCAAATACCTATAATGGGCTCCAATGATTTTACAAAAGCAAAAATAAATAAAATTGATGGTAAATTAATTTTAGAATTAATGAATAATGGAGAAATTCCAATTATTGCAGGTTTCCAAGGTATTGATAAAGACAATAATATTGTTACTCTTGGAAGAGGTGGCTCTGACACATCAGCTGTAGCTATAGCTGCTGCTATTAGGGCTGATAGATGTGATATATATACTGATGTAGATGGAGTATATACTACGGATCCCAGAATAGTGAAAAATGCTAAAAAGCTCGACAAAATTAGTTATGAAGAGATGCTAGAATTTGCGTCTTTAGGAGCAAAAGTTTTACAGACTAGATCAGTAGAAATGGCTATGAGACATAGAGTCACTGTTCAAGTATTGTCAAGTCAAACAGGAAAAACAGGAACATTTTTAACAAAAGAGGATGAAAAAATGGAAAATGAATTAGTTAGTGGAATTGCTTACAGTAAAGATGAAGCTAATATAACGCTTATTAATATATTAGATAAACCAGGCGTCGCAACTAAAATATTTACTCCTTTAAGTGAAGCCAATATTAATGTTGATATGATTGTTCAAACGGGATCAGAAAACGGAAATAAAATTAACTTTACCTATACTGTTTCGAGAAAGGATTTAGAACAAACTATTTCGATTATGGAGAAAAATAAAATTGATATAGAATTTGAGAGAATTATCACTAACAATTCTTTAGCTAAAGTGTCAATTGTAGGGCTAGGAATGAGAACTCACACAGGAGTTGCAAATAAAATGTTTTCAGCGTTAGCTTCTAAAAATATAAATATTCATGTTATTTCTACTTCAGAGATAAAAATTAGTGTCTTAATTGATGAAGACTCTATAGAAAAAGCATTAAATAGCCTTCATTCTACTTTTGAGCTTGATCAAAAATAAGAATTAAAATTGGGTAAAAATTTGCTTAATAATTTAAAATTATCAGAAGAAGTTGATCTTGAAGAATTCAAGCAAAATATAATCAACGCTAGAAAAAATAAAAACTTATCAGTAAAAGATGCATCTCAAATTCTAAATATCTCCGAAGATATTATAAATAATTTAGAAAAAGGTTATTTTAATGAATTAAATAAGGATGTTTTTATTGTTGGTCATATTAAAACCTATCTAAATTTGATAGAAATTGATCCTAAATTATTAGTTAATAATTATAAAGCTAAGGAAATTTTTCTTAAAACTAAAAGCCGAAATATAATTTTACCCTATCACTTTAAACTATCTAGAAAAAATATTTTATTAATATCAATTTTTTTATTTATCCTAGTATTATTGATTTACAGAGAAATTAATAAATTAAATGAAAAATATATTATTGAAGATAATAAAGAATTGATTTTTGAAGAGAAAAATGAAAATAAAGAGGAAGAAAAAAATTTACAAAATAAAGAAGAGACTAAAACCATAATAAATGAAAATAAAGAAGA
>CEVE01090098.1_pt1 | contig 11605 bp, 10 predicted proteins | sample 356431 | NCBI WGS metagenome assembly CEVE01 (sample SAMEA2622764, study PRJEB7988) | marine metagenome | isolation source: saline water (ENVO:00002010), including
ATGTCAGTAATATGACTAAATCAGCCATAGAAGCCATGCTTGATGGTGGTGGTCTTGGCTTCGGAGTGCATAACCTCGAACTAGCTGTAACAGTCCAGAACGGTGGCGGTTTCCAGTGCAATAGTAATGATGATGGTCAAGAAGTTAGTTACGTAGTAGAATTGGTCTCGCTTGAATATCAAATCGTGATGGCGTGACGGCCGGATTACAGAATAAATCGCTGCCCTTGTTTAGCAATCTTCCAGCCCATTTCAACTACTGTTGTATGCTCTTCACTCCATTCATCGAATACTGGATTAGTGTGGTTGAGATGAAAGAATAGAATATCAGGGTCGCCTTGTTGTTTGTAACCTAGCAAATTTATTGTCTCCTTTATGGGTGGATGTGGTACTACATTTTGACTACGAGATTGCAGTTCATTGTGCGACCAAAATGTTCCGTCGAGTAAAGCAATATCCACTTCGAGTTCTTTCAGCCACTGGCGTATCGAGGTGGTTTCGTGCAATTTCAACGTCTCTTTCCAAGTATCGTGATCTGGAAGATATAACAGTGATTTGTGCTGACCTCTAATGACAAATGCATGCATATCTGATAGTTCACCACGATGGGGCACTAGAATTGGCGTAATAGTGAATCCTGCATTACTGATAGTGGCCTTATCGCTAATTTCAGAAATCGAAAAAACCCCCTGTTCTAGCATTAATCGCCAATGCGGAGTTTCATGGATTATGCCCTCCATTCGCTTGGATACATGAAGAATTATTCCTTTTGCGTTTATTGTTTCTCTCCCAAATAGACCAAGCCCGTCAATATGTCCAAAGTGAGCATGGGTTATCCATATTTCATCCGGAATACGGTTTTCCAATAATTGTAGTTGACTACCTAAATGGCGCGAGGCATCAATAATGTGCAGTTGTTCCTGATCGATTATCCCTAGGGAAGTAGGGTATCTGTAATCGTTTGGCGATAAACCGATGCAGCAGGGCTTATTGCATCCGGGTTGGGGTCGTCCGCCGTCTTGGGCATTCCCAAGCAAAACCACCTCGACCATGCTAAGGCCACTATTATCTGCATCATGAATCTGTTTCATTCGATGTGACGAGGTCGCGAAGAACTCAAACCGTACCTGTGATTGGACTGCGTTGAGGGGATTCAATGGCAAGGCCAACAAAAGTTGAGTTCCCCGGGCAAAAAAAGCAGCGAGTGCGATTGCGCGGCACTAAGCACGCCAATGAGGCAACCGCTAAGAAATTGCGAAAAGATTTGTCAAAATTACTCGACGACCCTCTGGCGCACCTACCCGAAATGGTTTGGAAGGGAAAAATGCGTTGGGGAAGGACCGATCCGGTAACTAAAACACTGAAAGAATTAAACAAGATCATAGATAAGAAACATGATACAAAATGGCTTGCAAAACGCATGATGGCAAAACGCGGTGACCCCGTTGCAAAAGCGTTCGCTGGCTCCCTACATGCTTGTCACGACGAAGATTTTACTACCGTGGGGAAATTTGCTTCGGCATCCTTCGGCTCTGCGTCATTCGTACGCAGGGGCGATGGTAAGCAGGGCTACCTCGCAGGACTGCAAAACTTCTCTAACGTTACATTGAGAATGCTCCCGTGGGAGGAGCACGCAAAACGTGGCATGTACTTTTTTTCTTGGAAGGGGGGTTTCGTTTGTACGGGACCAGACCCTACTCCCCCAGATGAATGGATAAACGATGTAATAGCAAGATCAAGATTTGATATCACTCATTCAGAGAAAAACGGCGTCAAGGTATGGTATACTTCAGGTATTGATGAAGAAGCAATAAATGATGATGTCAAGCCAAATGGCTGCATTAAATTAGCCTTCAAAAATGGTATCAGTGTTTACATTGGTTTTGATGACTTGGCTGCTGGAGATAAGAAAGATACTTCGTTTATTCAACACCTTGCGCTGTCTATGCTACCACCATTCCTACCATCAATCGTTGAAATAACCGCAAATTGGCAGCCTGAGGGATGGCCTGAAGACAAACCGTTACCAGATGATGCAATAACGGGAGTTGAGAAGATTCTTGACGCGTGGCAGGGTCTAGTAATGAACGAGGGTGTTGTGGCAAAAGCCATCCAACGCTCTGTGCTCGACGCAATTGAGGATGGCTTGATAATCGGTTCTAGTTGGCACCGATGCGAAGTTTTTGATGAAGTCAGTAACGCACTTGAAGAAGTCCCAGGTTCCAGTGATGAGCGTGAGCTGGCTGCGCATATTCTATTGGCATGCTATGACGCCGGATTTGAAGAAGAGGTGGGTTTCAGGATTAATACCAGAGGTGAAACCTCTGAGAGGAATAACGCTTGTTTGGAAATTGTTGAGGGAGCTAGTTGCGGCGATATACTAAGCGTGCTATGGGATGATTTTGGAATACCGGCATTAGAGGCTATTGGTATAGCCGGCGAAGAAGCAACAGAAATTTGGTCTGAACAACAACATAAACCAAAACCATTTGGTAAATTCTTGAAAAGTCTAGACGCCGCGCGTGAAAAGGCGCGCCTTTCGTCAATGATTCCCACCAAATCTGGAGAATTAACTGGTGCATGTGGCCACATCATAGATTTAATCAGAATCGGTTTACTCGAAGGTTTAGGAAAGGCTGAGCGTAAGGCAACTGCTAGACATTCATCGATTTCAGAGGCTGCAGCATCATGGGCATGGCTACTCGCAGCAGAGCGTTCATCGGGTCAAGAATGGCATTTTGATAGTGATGCTAGGAATAAAGCAAGTGCCTGGATGAAAACGACGAAAACCCTACTAGAAATTGGGAAAAATTTACTGGCGGGCCCCCGAGACGAGATCGATGCTTTGCAAAAATCTTGGTTCGAACAGTTAGAACAATTGAAGATTGATACTGGTGAAGCTTAACTCAAATGTTTGCGAATCCACTTTGGATGTCTTCCCACAAATCCTCGATGTCCTCTATCCCTATGCTCATTCGAACATAACCAGGAACAAGGCCAGCAGCGTGTCTGACTGCTTCTGGAATCATCATATGGCTAGAATTGAATGGACATTCGACCAAAGACTCAACGCCTCCAAGACTCGTGGCTTCGTATATCATGTTGAGCCCACGCATAAAGGATAATGCCGCATCATCGCCCCCCTTGACAACGAAACCAATCATACCCGTGCCCTTGGGCATGATTCTTTGTGCAACATCATGTTGTGGATGAGAGGAAAGAGATGGGTGATTAACACGTTCGATCATTGGGTGGTTGTCAAGTCGTTTAGCAAGCTCTGCTGCATTAGCACAAATTTGCGGCATTCTGACATGAAGTGTGCGCATACCTCGCTCTAACAGGAAACAGGAATTTGGATCTGCGCTGCCACCAAAATGTACCTTACGGTGGAATATATTCTCTATGTGCTCCTTCGACCCGACTACTGCTCCACCGATAATATCTGAATGGCCGCCGAGATATTTAGTGGTTGAATGAATAACTAAATCTGCACCAAGAGCAAGTGGATTACAGGCCCACGGGGAGGCGAATGTATTGTCGATTATGCAGACTAATCCGTGTTTCTTCGCCAGTGCGGCCATTGCTTCAACATCGCACACCTTCAGAACAGGATTGGTTAGTGTTTCGATATACAACACCTTCGTATTAGACTGAATCGCAGCTTCATATGATGAAACGTCTGTCATATCCGCCATACTGACTTCAATGCCAAAGCGCGGAAATTCTTCAGTCATCAAGCCATATGTCCCCCCGTAAACGTCGGCAGATGCCACTACGTGATCGCCGGACGACAATATCGCCATTAATGTGGAGGAAATTGCGGCCATCCCCGAGGAGAATACCTCGCCATCCTCGGCCCCTTCTAAAGCACAGATTTTGTCGATTACTGCTTCTGCATTAACTGAGGTTATCCTAGTATACAGTAATGCATGATGTGCCCCTGCAGCCCAACCTGCGTAACGTTCATCAGTTAGTTTGTAGGTCGAAGATTGGAATATCGGAGTGTTGACTGCATCGCCAACGTGGTTGGTTCCCGAGTGTACCGCTTTACTTGCAAAGCGGCTGAATTTTGGCTGTGTTTCTTTTGACAAAGTCTCCCCTCAACAATCCCAACACTAGGAGGACTTTGAACGATACGCAAATTTATTCTTCGTTTTCACTAAGTTTTCTATCGCTTGACAATAATTCTACAATAATATTGCCTAGAAATAATGCTCCGCCACCAATTAAAATCCAAATACTCCAGTCAACCATGCCCAATTGTAAGCCATATATGGTCGCCCACACCGGCTCCAAGGCATAGATGATTGCTGCCTGGATGGGATGTAAGTATCGTTGATACATGTTGAGAAATAACAAGCAAAAGAATGAACCGCCAATACCCAACAACAGTACTGGGACGATTACGCCATCAGAAAATAGCAGTTGCCACTGCTTTGCGTCAGTGCCGTCTCCAAGAATAAACACCGTAATAATAGAACAAATTGTAACTACAATAAATGATGTTGTCGACACCGCAATTGGATCTCGTCTGGTAGTAATATGCTGGGTAAACAGTATGTGAAGAGCAAATAGGAGAGCGCAAAATACGGTAATAAATTCCGCTACCCCCCATGTTAAGTGAGGTGGACCTTGAATAAAGCCCGCACCAAAGGTTGCTAAGCCGACGCCTAAAAGCATAATTTTAGTTGGTAGTCTTAGATTATAGGCTGATGAAATAAGTGCGGTAAAGACCACGTACAATGAGGTGAGGAAAGCAGATACTGACGGGTTTATGTCGTCAAGGCCAATCATCTGAGAGAGGTATGCCAAAAACATCAAGCCACCCAACATTATCCCGTCAAGCCAAATTCGTCGATCTGTCAAAGACGACCTTGCTTTTCGAAAAAATATCAACATCAATAGTGCTGCAATAGCGAATCTAGCAAACACCAACACAGCCACTACCCCATTGGTTCCCAGTGTTGCTTTCTCATCATCTAAAGCATCCAGTGCCTGTTTCATCCAAACAAATGTGGCACCCCATACCAGAGTAACCGCCAATAGTGCCAATATTGCTATTTGTCTCTGCTTTGGGCCTTGATCAATAATCACTGAGGCTCTATGCGTCTGCGCCTCGGACATGATTTTGCCAGTCTACCCGAGTGCATTATGATGGTGGTCAAACAGTATAGTATGAGGAATAAAAAAGATAAGCCTCAAAGAGTGCTCACAAGTCGTTAAACCATGGCTCAGTCAGTAAATTCTTGGGAGATGCCCATCGACACTGGTGAGATTCCATCAACCAATGCTCATTTTGATGCGATTGTCGTTGGAGGTGGCCCTGGTGGTTCTTCAGCAGCTGGATACCTCGCTATGGCGGGTAAGTCTGTTTTGTTACTCGAAAAAGGGTTGTGGCCAAGAGATAAAATCTGTGGTGATGCTGTTGGCGGTAAATCGTTAGGCCATGTAAAAGCGCTAGGAGTCAAAGAGGTCCTCGAAGCAACCCCACATTTTCGCGTCACTGGAATTAAATTTTCCTCGCCGAAAGGCAATACCGTTAGGGTTGCTCTGCCAGAAGAAGATGTTCAAAGATTAGAGGCCGGATATTCACTCCCTCGAATGCAATTCGATCATTTATTGTTCGACAGATGCCAAAGCCTCGTTCGCCAAAACGGTGGTAAAGTCATTCAAGATTGCTTAGTAACAGGAGTAATTTTCGATGATGGAAAGGGTGGTGACGATCCTGGAGAGGGGAGTGGAAATCTGCGCTACGCAAAAGGTGTAACCGTCAAAATCGGTGGCCGTAAAGGTGAGGAGCGGACTTACTACTCTGAGGAAATTGTTGGCGCAGCAGGATATCAATGCCCAGTGGCCAAAGCCGTAGTAAGAGATTCATTTAACGAAGAATTAATCGACAACACACACTTTTGTGACGGTTATCGAGAGTACTGGCGAAATGTCAAGGGATGCGGTGATGGTGTTGGCGATATTGAAATACACTTTGTAGACTCTGTTGTCCCAGGTTATTTTTGGATATTTCCGGTTTCAGAAGACGTGGTAAATGTCGGAATCGGTATGGTTGTTAGCCTACTAAAAAAGGAGAAGAAGAAGTTGCGTGCATTACAAAAAGATGTTATCGAAAATCATCCGATGTTCAAAGAAAGGTTTGCAGATGCAGAAATGATTAGAGGGAGCGGCCGTGGCTGGGCGCTACCATTCGGTTCACCGCGTAAGAAAACCAAAAATCAACCACGTCGGGCTAGTATGAATGGCATTCGTTTAGTCGGCGATTCTGCGTCCCTAGTTGATCCGTTTTCTGGTGAGGGAGTTGGTAACGCTTTAGTGACTGGTGAACTGGCTGCCAAACATATAGTCGATGGCAAAAGTCCCGAGGAATACCAACAGGAGATGTGGAAGATTTTGGGCCCAGAACTAACTAATTCCTACCGTATGCAGAAACTGAGTCGGAAAAAGTGGTTGCTAAATTGGTTTGTTGGCAAGGCTAGTAAAAAACCACAAATTCAAGAGATGATGACCGAGATGATTGCATCTAAAGAAGCTCAAGAAAACCTACATTCACCATGGTTTATGTTTAAAACACTGATGTTTTAGGTGGTTTAATGGATACTAGCCTAGAAGAAATCGATGCGATTTTTCTAGACCTAGATGGTACAATTTATCTTGGAAACGAGTTAATTGATGGAGCATTAGAATTTCTTGACCGTTGCCAAAAAAAAGGGGTAAAGAGGTTTTTTCTATCAAATAATTCAAGTCGTTCTGTCGACCAATACCTCAAAAAATTAGTCGGCTTTGGAATTCCTGCCACGGCCGAAGATGTGTTATTGTCCACCCATGACTTGTTATCTTGGTTAAAGCAGAATAAAGTAACTAAGACATGGTTAATTGGCACAGATGGGATGGGCCAGATGCTTGAGCAGCAAGGAATTGAAACAACTTGTTCAGACCCTGAATATGTTGTCTTGGGTTATGATACGGAAATTACCTACGAAAAAATTGCCAAAGCAAGTATCTACATGCACGCCGGAATTCCCCTCGTTGCAAGCCATCCTGACATGGTTTGTCCATCGCCTGAAGGGGGATTACCTGATGTTGGTGCATACTTAGCAATGTTGAAAGCGACCACGGGAAAGGACCCTATACACATAACTGGAAAGCCAAATGCCGGCATGATATTGCATAAAATCGAAGAGTTGGGCCTCGAGCCAAACCGTTGTGCAATGGTTGGTGACCGTCTTTATACAGACATTGCCATGGCTAATCGCGCTGGCTGTGTTGGAATTTTGGTCCTTTCCGGAGAGGCGACTATGAATGATGTAGCAGCCTTAGAAGATGATGCTGAACAGAGGCCCGATTTAGTAGTAGGCAGCGTAGCTGAGTTGATGTAAGGTGTGTTCATGAGTTTTTTGAAACGGCTAAAATGGCTGATTCAAAGAAGGAAAAGATTTCCGCATGACGAAATACACATGGCCGGTGAACTCGCAGAAATGCGATTAGCAAAATTATCTAGAGCTGCCGGGAAAGACAACGGTTGGAAAATATATGAATCCGTAAGAATCCCTGACCCTGATGGTGGCCGAAGAGAAATCGATATGGTATTGATTGGTGGCAACGAGATGCTTGTCGTCGAGCAAAAGCACTGGGCAGGTTCATTTCGTATTAACAAAGAACATCACTTCATTCAAAAAAGGAAAAATGGCGAAGAACATAGTCATGATGGAGTGGCTGACAGAATCGCTAGGAAAGCACGACTATTAATGGGGCTACACCAAGAAAGAACGGGGTTGGCAGATGACGATTTACCAACACTACGAGTAATTGTTGCGATGACCCATCACAAACTTGAATGGCCAAAAATACCCAATGATTTAGCTGCAGAAATGGTTAATGAGAAGGGGTTCCTTGACATCCTAAAAAATCACAACCCAGGGCCGCCGAATGCCGATTTAATCGCTACATTGGGCGGGTTTAACACTTGGGATGAGGTCCACTTGAATGGTGGGTTGATGAATAAAGGAGACGTTTTAGATTTAGGCCTTGGCGAACAAATTGATCAACTATTTTCAAATCGGAATTGCCCAGTGACTGGTAAAACTGTACACAAACGTAGTATGTTGTCGATATTTGACAAACAACCATCGCAGGCATTTATCAAAATTGGTAGTAAAAATGCCGAACTGCGCGTTGGTATCAACGCCAGTTTGCGAATGCACGTTGTCGGGCAGCCTAAACCTAAGGAGATACCTTGGGCTTACATCGAAAAAATAGTTATTTCAAAGCCGGCGGAAGAATGGAACAGGTGATTAGGTGCCGAGTTTGCTGATTGAAGGCATTGGTATTGCCGCTGGCATAATTGGAGTTTTAGCGTGGGGGCCGCAAATAGTCGAGGTTTGGAAACATAATCGTCATGACGGTATTTCACTACCGACCTTTTCCATAGTCGCTTTTTCCCTCACCCTTTGGTTAATTTATGGTATCGCAATAGATTCTCCAGCAATGATCTTTGCTAACATCCTTACATTGAGTGTTATTGCAGTCATTATCGTTGGAGTGATGCGGCTCAGAAAAACAAGTTGATGTTGCCATCTAAGAATCGTGGGGTTGATATACCTGAATTAATTGGGCACTATGTAACCGATGGTTAAGTAGTGGTATTATGGCTAATTCTGATGACTGGGAAGAACAGATGATTGACCGACTGGTTGAAATGTTCAAAGAAATGGGTATGTCGCTCAATAAGACGCAGATCAAGGGCCTCATGAAACAGTTCAAATCCCAATTTGAAAAAATGGGCCTAGATGCTGACAAACTAAGCAGTGGAGATGTAAATTTCAATTTTGACCTATCGAATCTGAGCAAGATGTTTCAGTCCGGGCAGTCAATTGAAGATATATTAGGAAATCTCGGTATGGATGTTAAAGTCGATGCTGCTCCGGTTGAAATAGAGACTCCAGAAATCGATGATGACGATGATGAAATTTTGCAATTGCCGAACGATGATTTCTATCTTGACGGTTGGAATATGGCTATGACTATTGATTTTACCTTGAAAGGGGACATCAAAGAAATGCAAATGGAAATGAATCTCTCCAAAGGCGGTTCCCTTCTTGAGATTATGAAGCAAACGCAAGCTAAACCGGTGGCTAGAGTAAGCCTTCCCCATCCATGTCAAGATGTTGTTGGATGGTCTCTGAACAATGGAATACTAGATATTACTCTGAAACTAACTCCTCAAGGATCGGCTCTGGGCGGTATTGCTGATGATGCTCCGGCAGCGGATGTGAGTCTGGACTTTGGCGAAGATGATGATGACGATGATGATGGTGGAATTCCAATATTTTGAAAATGGATGTGAAAAAAATGGGTAAAGTAATAGGAATAGATTTAGGAACGACAAACAGTTGTGTAGCAACAATAGAAAATGGTGAAGCGGTGGTAATTGCCAATGCTGAGGGCGCCAGAACGACGCCTTCAGTAGTTGCGTTTGCCAAAGATGGTGGTGAACGATTAATTGGAGTGACCGCAAAACGTCAAGCAGTTACCAACTCACAGAGAACATTGTTATCGGTAAAACGACACATGGGCACTGATTGGAACACTAATATTGATGATAAAGAATACACTCCTCAAGAGATTTCTGCATTCATATTGCAGAAACTCAAAGCCGATGCTGAGGCTTATCTAGGGTCCGAAGTAAAGCAGGCTGTAATAACCTGTCCAGCATACTTCACCGATGCACAGAGAACGGCAACTAAAGACGCTGGGCGAATTGCTGGTCTTGACGTGTTGCGCATCATCAACGAGCCAACCGCTGCGGCACTGGCTTATGGTGTCGATAAAGAGGAAGATCAAACAATCCTGGTGTATGACCTTGGAGGTGGAACTTTTGATGTATCAATTCTAGAAATCTATCAGGTAGACGGGCAGCCGCAAATTGAGGTTAAGGCGACTGCGGGTAACAACAAACTTGGTGGCGATGATTTCGATGAGAAGGTAATAGATTGGTTGGTCAAGGAATTTAAGAAAGACACCGGTATCGATTTGTCAAAAGATCTAACCGCAATGTCTAGACTCAAAGAGGCCGCAGAAAAAGCCAAAATAGAATTATCGGGAACTCAACAAACCCAAATTAATCTACCTTTTATCACTATGGTAGATGGTCAACCAGAACATCTTGACATCACACTATCAAGGGCTAAATTTGAGAGTTTAATTGCTAAACTTATTGAGAAAACCATGACCCCAACTAGGCAAGCAATGAAGGATGCTGGTGTCAAGAAAGGTGATGTCGACAAGGTCATCTTAGTAGGCGGCTCGACTAGGGTCCCAGCAGTTCAGGAAGCGGTTGAAAAAGAAGCCGGTAAAGCACCATACAAAGGCATTAACCCCGATGAGGCGGTTGCAATGGGTGCAGCATTACAGGCAGGAATCATTGCTGGAGATGAAGGGGTATCCGACGTCCTACTGTTGGATGTTACTCCACTTACTCTGGGAATTGAAACCTTGGGAGGAGTTATGACTACGATGATTGAGAGAAATACCACTATACCTGCAAGGCGTTCAGAGATATATTCCACGGCATCTGATAATCAGCCTGCTGTAACCATACATGTTCTACAGGGAGAGCGTGAATTTGCCAAAGATAATGTTACTCTGGGAGATTTTACCTTGATGGGTATCCCTGCAGCACCGAGGGGTGTGCCTCAGATTGAAGTTACATTCGATATCGACGCAAATGGAATTGTCAATGTTAGCGCAAAGGATATGGGTACTGGAAAAGAACAGTCCGTAAAAATCGAGTCGCAAACCTCCCTTTCTGAAGATGAAATTCAGGCTAAAATAGCCGAAGCGGAAGATTTTGCCGAAGAGGACAAGCAAAGGAAGGCTAAAGTTGAATTGCGCAACATGGCAGATCAGGTGTTGTATCAGACCAGAAGAACACTTGATGAATCAGCTGACAAGTTAGATGATGAAGATGTCACCCCAGTTAAAGAGCGTTTAGATGAATTAGAAAAACTAGTGTTAGATGATGAAGGTAAGCCATTAGACTTTGACACAATTGATGATGCCGCAATCCAAGCGAAAGTCAAAGAAATCGAAGAAGCAATGCATGGCGTATCTGCTAAGTTGTACGAAGCCGCATCGGCCGAGATGGCTGAACAAGAAGGTTCCACTGATGATGGTGGAATCGATGTCGGCGGTGACGATGTAGTCGATGCAGACTTTGAAGTCGTTGACGAAGATTGAGGCGCACTTATTTCTTAGATGGGTGTGGGCGTAGCATGAGCGAGGCTCCTGTTCTAAAAGATACTACTCGCTCCAGTGGCAGAGAAGCTCTACAGAAAAATATCCAAGCGGCTATGGCTTTGGCTGGGGCGATAAGGTCGACGCTGGGCCCGAAGGGTCTCGATAAGTTGTTAATCGATGATGATGGAAGAACATTGGTAACTAATGATGGTGTAACCGTCCTAGAAACTGCAAAGGTGGAACATCCTGTCGCAAAAATGATGATTAACGCTTCATCGACACAAGACCGTATCGCAAAAGATGGCACAACTAGTACGGTTATTATAGCTGGAGAATTATTACAAAACGCGTGGCAGTTG
>CEVE01042277.1_pt1 | contig 11600 bp, 6 predicted proteins | sample 356431 | NCBI WGS metagenome assembly CEVE01 (sample SAMEA2622764, study PRJEB7988) | marine metagenome | isolation source: saline water (ENVO:00002010), including
CAAACAACACACCTTGGCTGTGTCATCGCGTTTGCAGCCCTATATTTTGAGTGCCGAATCCTGCCAGGCACTACATTTAGTATAGCAGATTTATTGCTCTGTCAAGCCTGTTACTTGACCTTGTCTATTTTGTCTAGCACCTGTTGCTACTGCACTAGCTGATTCTGCTTGTGCTGATAATGAACCTACTTGTTCCATAAAGTTTGTATCTGGAGCTGCTCCGAACTCTGCAAACTCTAATGCTGTATAATCTTGATTTTGTCTATTGAATCTTCTAGCTAATCTTGATGCTGTGATAGCTCTTGCTGTTGCTGTTTCAAACTCACTTGCAGCTCTTTGTGCAGTAATACCACTACCAATAAGTCTTTGCACAGCATCAAAGTCTATATCTTCTCCTGTTACTCTTTCAAATGTTGCACTTATCTGTGATACATTAAGTCTTTTAGAAAGTATTTGTGCATTTACTTCTGGGTCTATTGCTAAAGCAACAAGTGTAGATTCATTAGGCTCTACAAACTCTCCTAGTTCTGTTGAATAATATTGTTGATATTCGCCAAGTATTTGTGCTTTTTGGTCTTGTGGTACTGCATTTATAGTATCAGTAACTGCTTGTAATCTTTGTCTCATTTCATCTGGTGATACATTATTAGAAAGTAATTTAGGAAATACAGTATCAATGTTTTCTTTTGCATATCCACCTAAGTTATATTCATTAAAATGAACTAATACAGCTTCTTTATTTTGAAGATACTGTGCCTCTGTCATTCTTAATGAACCATCACTTCTTTTTATACCATTAAACATTTCATCATATTCTGGTGCTGCACGTAAAGCAGCTAATGCAAACTCAACTTTACCTGATTGTATATATCCATCTACATATGCTTGAATAAGTTTTTCACCTCTTTGTGGGTCTAACTTAGTAATGTAAGGTAGTAATACCTTTGCTTGTTCTACAGTAAAGTTTGCTTGAAAACTATCTGATAATGGTTCATCTGCTGTGTTAGCAGTATTGCCAATAAAATTTTGTCCTCCACCTGTAAATGAAGCAGCTTCTGCCTCTGCAAAATTTGTTGTATAGCCTGCGTCTTCTAAATTTTTTATTTGTACTTCAGCACCATCACTTTTTGTATCAATCTCATATCCTGTTAAAAAATCTTTTCTATAATAAGTTACTTTTGCCACTATATTCCCCTAACTACTGGACCACCTAATGATTTATTCATAAGTGATGCTACATTATATCCAAAAAATTTATTACCTGTATCGTAAGCATTTTGTCTGAAGTTTATAGCTGCAGTATTATAATCATTTTGAAACTGTCCTAAAAAGAAATCTGCTTCTTCATCAGGAGCTTCTCCATATACAGATGCATATAGTTTTATGTAAGGTGCAGCAACTTTTGAATAGTTCAATCCTTTACCTGCAAATCTAGAAAAGTATGGATTTGTATCAAATATATTTTGATAGTATTCCTCTACGCTCTCTGTTCCTTCAGTTGCAAACAATAAAGCACCTTTCTTTTTATCTGCTTCAGATAGTGAATTGAATACACCTGCACCTAAAACCTCAATACCTTTTGCTGTATTTTTATTATTAAATATATAATCAGATAAATCTAACCCAGAACTATCAGCAGTCAACTTTGCAGATTCAGCAGAAAATAAGCTATATAAAGGTGAATCTTTTGCTACTGCGTATCCATCCATATTTTCTACATAACCAACAAATTTTGGTAGTAGTGCAACAGATACATTTCCTTCTACTGCTCGCTGTAATAGCTGCTCGTATAGTTCTGGATTATCTTTTTTATAATCATTTGGATTTAAACCCAAACGACTAAATGCGTTATCTAGTTGTGTAGTTCTTGTTTCTCGTAAAGCAACAAGCTTCATATTTGGTTTGCCACCAATGTTGTAACCCTGTGGACCTAAAGCATTTAAATATTCAATAGTTTCTGTAGTGTATGGTGCTTGTATAGCTAGAAGTCTTGGGTCTCCTGGGTCTATAGGAGTATTGTTGATAACTAAGTCGAACAATAAATCCATACCAGGATAATCTACGTTACCATCTTCATCTACTACAGCATCAAAAAACCATGGAGCAACATCTTCATACAATGCAATCCTGTCATCAAATGTTTCTCCAGGATTCCAATTATCTAAATTATTGTATGCAGGTGATATGTCTCCTACTCTTAATAAATCTTCTCCTAATAATATTCCAGGTGCTGTAGTTACAGCTCTTGGTCCTATTCTTTTTGCTCCACTCACAGTGTCACCAAAACCATATGGGTTATATTTTTTTCCTGCATTATATGCTAGGAATGAAGTTCCATCTGGTTCATCTAATGTCTGAGATACATCCCACAAAAAATAATAAAAATTACCATCAAAATATACAGCTTCAGGTGTTGGTTTATTTGAATATGAAAAAACACCTGCACTAGAAGTATTTACAGTTTGATTGTCATTATCTGTTCTAAAACTATCAACAGATTGTCCTTCTATTGTTAAATCTAAATCTACATTTTTAGTCGACATTTATTGCCTCCACTATTGCATCGCTAAGTATTCCTTTTAGTTTAACTGATGCAAGCCATCTTCTTTGTCTTTCTCTATTATCTTTTGTAGAAAATGTAACTCTTTTTTCTACTGGTAAAGGTTTACCATCTTGCAATAATCTACCTGTTCCAGGTTCTCTGTCTGGTGTAAACAATCTATCAGGGTCAACAGCATCACTTGGTGTATTTAAACTTTCAAATGAATATTGTTGTGCATAATCTAAGTATTGTGGTGTATCAGGATTTGTAACAAAATCATCCCAAGTTGACCAAATATCATAACCTCTTTTATTTTGTAAAATAATTACATATGCTTTAGCTGCAAGAGATACATCATCTGATATTAGCTCCATAAGTTTATCTCCATCTATATTTTGAAACTCAGGAACAAGAGGATTATTTATAATGCTCACATCTACAGAACTTGTATCCTTTCCCCATACTGGTTTGTATATTTGTGCAGGTGAATATGATTCTTCATCACCAAGAGCTTTACCCATACTTGGTCCACCTTCATTTACTTTATTACCATCTCTCCACTCTGCTGCAGATATTGCAATCATGTTATGTAATACTTGTATATCTTCAGATGGGTCTTTAGCTAATTGAGCACCTTTTTCTTTAAGTTCTTCTGCAGCAACAATAATTTCATTTATCCAATCTATCCAAGGTATTTGTTCTCCGTCCATTATCTACCTACACTAAATGCAGAAATCAAACTAGCTATGCCTTGTCTTCTTGCTTGGTCTACTTGATTTGCTTCTATAAGAGGTGCAAATGTTTGTTTAATATATTTATCTAATTCAAATTCAAATGCATTTGATAAATCTTCTCTATCTAAAGGTCCTCTTACTTCATACTGTTTTGGTTCAAGACCAAATTTTCTTCTTCTTGCAGCATCACGAGCAGCCATATTGTATTGATTAGCACTAAGTTGATTTACTTCTGCAGCTTTTTCATTTAGTTCTTTTATCTTTCCGTTAGCCCAATCTCTAATATCAGGTAATAAAAGTTCCATACTTGGTAATCCACTATATTGTGATATAGCATTTTCTATCTGTTGTCCAAGCATTTCACTATCAGGCAAAGTTACAATATCAGGTCCTGTTCTATCTGGGTCAATAACACTAGGGTCTATATCTTCTAATTGGTCTAAAAATATATCGTGAATAAATCCTAAAAATGCAGCATTATTTCCACCAGATGCTATTGCAATATCATTTAAATCATTTACATTTATTCCAAATTCTTTTTTAGGATTCATATATGTAAATGCACCTTGTAATGCTAATTGTGTTGCTTCATCAAATTCTCCTGATATATTTGCAGGGTCTAAAAATCCAGCTGCTTCTAAAGCTAATTGAAAGTCAATAACTCTATCAACTGGCATATTATTTAAAAAAGATAAATGTAAACCAGTATTGTATATAGGAACAAGGTCTTGGTCTCCTGCCTGTGCTCTATATGTTTCTAATGCATAAGGACTTGCATCAAAACCATAATATGCTGTGGTATCTGGATTTAAATATTGTGATTCAAATGCGTATTCAGTTCCTACTATTGCTTCAACATTCTCTAAATCTTGTAATCCAGAAAGTAATTTATCTGTATTTTTATCTTCTTTATATTCAGCAAAAAGTTTTTCCCTTTGCTCATCAATGGTAGGTTCTGTCCTTGCTCTTCTTCTAGAAGTTTCAGCAACTTGCTGAGTCATATTAGCATACTCTCTTTGTGCTACTTCTATTACATCTTCTGGTGCTTCACCAGCTGCAGCTTGTCTTTGTTCATCTATTTCATCTAATGGGTTGTAATCATCTCCTGTGAGACCAGCCATAAATGCAACTATCTTAGGATTAGACTCAAATCCTTGACCAAGTAAAGCTTGTGATTGTGCCATTGTATTATCGCCTTGACCAATGAATGTGAGCATTTGAACTGCTGCTCTACCAGATATTCCAAGAAAATTAGCTATATCATTGGCAAAAGCATTAGCAACTGTCTTAATATCTAAGCCTGTTTTAATTATTGCTTCTCTAAGGACTTGACCTTTTAAGTTTGCTTCTTGTTCCATTAATACTCCATAGGTGTGAATACGTCAGTAAATTCTTCTTCTATTTCAAATCTTAGTATATCATCATAAATGTAGTAGAAATCAGGGTAAGCTGAAAATAATTCTTGAGCTTTTCTTCTTAAAACTTCTCTAAAATATGCATACTCTTGCCTTTTGAGTGATGCTCTTACACCATCTCTTGATTGAATAATTGCTAATATATTATTTCTAGCTTCCATGTATTCAGCAAAACCTGCCATAGAATTAAGTTCTTTCAAAGCAACTTTGTCTCCATTAGGTAAATTAATTATTCTGTCTCCTTCTCTTTCTAACATATCAATAAGTTGTAATCTTTTAGATTCAGCATCTATTGATTTTGCAGTTGTAGAAGTTTGTCCATATCCAGGATATTCTTTTCTAAGAGCCATTCTTAAATCTGTAAGTATTTCATATTTTCTTGCAGGTGATAAGTTGTTATGTACACCAGAATCAAACAATAATCTTCTTTGATATTCATAAGCTAATCTACCTTGTGCTTGTCTTACTGCAGTAATATACTCATCATCTGTTAAATCAACTCTATCTCTATTTGCAAAAGACTCTGCCCAAGCTACAAAGTTAAATTCATCTAGTGGATTATCAGGAAATAAATAATATGCTGTATCTGGATAAATACCCATAAAATCTTCATTTAATCTTTTGAACTTGACACCTTCATCTGTATAACTTCTTTTTGTTATTTCTTTTGATTTGGAAACTAATAAAGCTGTAGGGTCTAATCCAAATTGATTTACAAATTCTTTTGTAGCTAATACTTGGTCTCCTCTGTATTTAGAAAGTATTCTGTAATAAGCATCTGATAATACAGATATTCCATAAAAATGATGATTAGGGTCTGCATCTTTGCTTTGTAATGGGTCAATATGCATTTGTCCACCAGGTGCAACTTCTACATCATATCTAATTACTGCACCTGTAGGAGCTGCAAACTGTATAAGAGTTCTTGCCATAGTTAAAAACATTGCAGTTTTTCTAGCTTCTTGCAATGCTTGTTGTTGTTTAGCAGGTGTACTGTCATCATAAAGTCCTGTAGTAACAAACATTTTTATAACATCTTTGTATGTGTTAGCAAAACTTCTATGTATTTCTGGATTATTTGAACCTATTGATAATGCTTTTTTTGCCCAAGAAGGTATCAATGCATCTGCAAATGTATATGGATTAAAAGGACTATCAGTTTCTCTTCCATATGGAAAGAAAATTTTATCTATTAATTCATTTTTAGGTAGAACAAATGAAGATGGTATAGCAACTAATGGACCTAAACCTGGTGCTGGATTTCCAACAATCATATTTAATGAAGACACATAACCTTTTAAATTTATTCTTGCATCAGGTGCAGCTATTCTTTCACCTGTAATAGGATTTTCTACAGTTCTGCTGTCTCTGTTATTTTCAAACATCCAGTTTGTTAACATTTCTGAACCAGGAAAAAAGAACATTTCTTCTCCTGTCATTTCATCTGTGTGGAAGAATCCTTCATCATCATCATTTAAATCAGCTTTTCTTGCTCCTTCAATACCTCTTGATATTTTACGAGTTGCTAATAATTTTTTCTTGTTTAATAATCTTGACCATGTACCCATAATTTCTATATACACTTCTGCGAATGGAAATGCAAGTCTAAGCATATCTGACACAACATGTCTTCTATTTAAATCATAAAGAAGTGATTTGGTTTCGGCTAATGCATATCCTTTTGCTGTATCATCTAATGCATCAAGGTCATCTAATCTTAGAAGCTTACCTTCATCAGCTGTAACTTTACCTGTTGTATCTAATTTTTGAATAAATTTTTTATCTAGATTTGAAGCTTTAGCTTGCTTTTTAATTTGTTCTCTAAGGGAATCATCAAAATATGCTATGTTATCCTCCATAAATCTCCAATAGAACTGTCTAAATGCAGGTGAACGAGATAATCTGTTTGTTGGAGTTGACATAACAATACTAAATAATCTTTCAATTGTTGCATCGTAAGAACTTACTCTTTCTCCATCCATATCAAAAACAGATTTTTTCATAACGTGATATTGTTTGTAAGGGTTTTTATTAGCAAGCCATTTTACATATTTCTTTTTATCACCGATTGTTGCTTTTCTACCAATATTTATAGGAACACCATCAATAACTATTTTTATATCTCCTGTATCTATCCCATCAACACCTGCAGCTATATGTTCAAGCAATTCATCATCTCCTACTTTTGTAAGTTCAAACTCTATTTCAGATTGAGGAGACTTTCTAATTCTTTGCATACCTTCTATATCATCAAATACTCTTCTTGTACCATCTGGTAATACCTCTGTAACTTTATATGCACCACCTGTTTTGTAATGTAATCTAGCTAAAACAGAATCAACATAGTCATCTGCCCACTTTCTATCATTCAAAACTTTTATCTTTTGATACTTACCTGCTTCATCAGAACCATAAGCAAGTGCTGTTCTCCAAGTTGATAAATCTCCATTCCAAAATCTTTCTTTTATATTTTGTACACCTAATCTTGTTTCTTCTAGACTACCTCTAATAGTTGCTAAATTAGCTGCAAGAGGGTCATCTGCAAGTTGAAATATTTCTGATGTAGCTGCACCATGATAACCTTTTTGACCTTTTTCAACACCTTTAAATGCGAATGTTCTTTTTAGTTTATCTCCATCTAAAATACCTCCATGAGATACAGACATAGCAGCTTGATGTTCTGTTGCTTTACCTAATACTTCATCATCTCGAATACTAAATTGACCTTTTCTAATAGTTTTATTTACATCTAATGTGTATGGGTCTTCAATAGAATTTAATACTTGTTTTCTATTTTTACCCATAATCCAAGCAAAAGCTGATAATGGATGTGTAAATACATTATCTAAATCTGCAGCCCACATTCTTACTTGTTCTTCACCAACAACTCTTGCAGTCCACGCACCTCTAATAAGTATGAATGGCTTCCAAGCTTTGTTCATGTAGTTATCTCCTAATAGAGAAAACCAACCTTGTATTAATGCATTTGCATCTGTATCATCTGCAGATAAATCAAATTTTTTCCTAGCTGTTTTTACTGTTTGTTTTGCCCAGGCTAAAATTCCTTTTTGGTCTGATGTTTGTAAATCAAAAAGTTCTTTTACAGGTTTAGCTAACATCTTTTCAAAATCAAAAAGGTCAAATTCTCTTCCATCTTCTAAAGGAACAGTTTGTTTACTTTTTAAAGTTTTTCTAGTTGAAGGAACTATTCTTGACCAAAACTCTCTTGCTGGAGAAAATACTCTTAAAAATAATCTTGCGTCTGGTAATGGTAGATTACCTGATGCTAAATATTCTGAAATTAAATGAGCTGTTGGTCTTCCAACTACTGTTTCGAGTTCATCAAAGTTAGCTTTTTTTAATATAGAATTTGTTACTTGTTTTAAAACTTCGTCATCTGTTGTTATTTCTGAAAAGTATGAAAGTATTTGATTAGGTGATACTTTTGCATTTTTAAATACTTTAAATCCATCAACAACATCAAACGTATCTGTATTTTTTGTAAACAATGTTTTAAGAACAGGATTTATTTTATCTGCATCTGTAAAAGTTCTAGGTCCAACAACATTAACAGTTGGATATCTTTTAAGTAATGTATGCACTTCATCTACTAATTGTTTTGTTATTTCTTGTGATGTATCAATTACAACTAATGGCTTATTACCTTTATATATTTTATTAGCTTCTGGAACTGCACTCTGAGAAAATTTACCTTTTCTTGCATAGTTGATTGCACCTATAGTTCCTTTACCTGCTGGAGCAGTTGCAGAATCAAATATAGCAATTGTTACATCAGCATCATCAATATTCTTTTTTGACCTTGATACAAAATATTTAGCTGGAGCAGGGAAAGAATCGTAACCTTTTTCTAAGGCATCTTTTTCTTTTTGTAACCTATCAAGCTTTCTTGTAGTTTGAACATTATTTATAAGGTCTTCTCTTTGTTTAACTTTTGAATCTAAACTTGCTACTTTCTTTCTAAGGTCATTAAGAGCTTTTTGAGATTTTTTTATTTCTCTTTGATATCCAGCTTTATCAAAAGTATCATATCTTAATATTTTTGTAGGTCCTTCTTCTGTAAGATTGGTTACATATTTAAGAATTTTTTCTTGCTCTGTATATCTAACTATGTCTGCATTTCTTACATCTGATACATCACCTCTTAATATTTTTCTTGCTAATACAGCTTTTTGTAATAAGTCTTGAATAGCAATGTCATCAGCTATAGGAGAAAGTTGCATTTCTTTAAATCCTCTTTCTAATGCTTTTAATTCTTCAGAAGATTTTTTTCTAACTTGTTTAAGCTGATTAAGTGTATTACGAAGAACTGTTCCTCTTCTATCATCACCAACTGCTTCAAGTTCTGTTTGTTTTATTCTTTCATCTATATTTTTTATTTGTCTTGCTGTATCATCTGTTACACCTAAAGAAGTAAGTTCTGACTCGTGAAACTTAAAACTACCATCTGCTCTTTGAGCAGTATCATTAAAACCAACATTACCAGTACCACCTGTTTCTATATTAAGTTCTTTTGCAACTCTTAGTGCTTGTATATCTGCACCTCTACCACCATTAGAAATAACTTTATTTACAATAATTTCTGCTTCTGCTTCATCTGTTGGAACTCTTGCTGCTGATTGATTTTTACGTAAAAAGTCATCTTTTATATCTTGAACTTTTTTGATACCCTTGACTCTTTTAATATCTGAGTTATTTACAATGTCATCTATAATGTCAAGAGTTTCTTGCATTTTAAAATCTACATTATCAAGATTATTTCTTCCTTTATCAAGTATTGATATTTTTTGTAAGTTCCAAGCTTCTTCACCATAAGCACTATAAAAATATTTATTAGCTTCATCAATGCTTGCTACAAGTTTACCTATTTGATTTACTACACCACCAGGCAATCCTAAAGCTTCAAATTTATCTTGAATATGTCTAAGAACACCACCCTCACCACTATAAATATCTAACATCATATTTAATTTTTGAAGTGATGCAGGCTTGCCTTCTAATGCACGAATAGTATCATCATCCATTGCATCTACAATTCTATCTAATGCTTTATTAGCTACGTCATCATCTACCTTTGCAAACTTCATAAAATCTTTTAGTTCAAAAAAAGTATTATTTAAATTATTTGTTTCTATTCTTGGTGCTGGAAAGACCTGAAATAATCTACCAAATAAATTATTTGAACCATTCAACTTCATAGCTGTTTTAAAACCAGCAGCTGATACTTTGTCTCCATAAACAAATTTTGCTGCAGCTCTTGATAATGTTCCTTTAAATAATAAAGAGTTAGCATCTAATCTATCTTTAATTTGTGCAACAGGATTTTGTACAGCATCTACTAAAATATTTTTTACTTCTTGTTTATTGTCAGTGTCTCTTAATCTTTTATATAATCTTGCACCATGTGTATCACTAGACATATTAGTTTGATAACCCTTACCCTGTCTTCCTAAAAGTATTTCTACTTCATCATAAGTTTTTGCATCAGCGAACATTTGTGCAATATCATCTCCAACTTTTGATTCAAAGAAAAATTCTTTTGCTGTAGGAATCTTTACAGTCTTTCTAACTACATTGTCTATAAGTCCTGCTTTTTCTTTTGTAGATGATAAATTAAAAGTTCTAGCTGCTTTACCTGCTTTTGCAAATCCTGCACCAACATATGTAGCTGGGTCTGTAAAAATAGTATACGCTGCATCAATAATACCTGACATAAAATTAAATGACTTTGTGCCAGGTTCGAATACTTCTACAGCAGCAACACGACCAGGAGATAATTTAACTGTACCTTTTCTACCTCTGTATGTTCCTGCACCACCTTCTCTTGTATTCATTTCTAACTGTGATATAGGTTTTCCATAATAATCTTGTATAATTTGTTTTACTTCATTAGGGTCTGCACCTCTACCAACAAGCTCTTTATATACTTCTGTATCTTCTGCAACAGTAGAGTTACCAAAATATCCTTCACCAAGATTTACTTTTCTACCTTGACGAAGTTCTTGAAATGCTCTAGTTGCAAGTGTAGGTCCTTGTTCTTTAAAAGACTGTGCAATCTCATTTCTCCCTGTAGGGTCAATCAAAGGTATAAGACTTCCAATACCTGTAAATGCAAGTAAAGGATTCATTTTTCTTTTTGAATAATATTTCATACCTGCTTGACCAAACTTCTTTACAAACTGTGATGCAGATTCCATACCAACTATTGCAGAACGTATAGAACCTCTACCTGCTGCTTTTACACCTTCCCACCAAGATGTTTCTTTTTCTAAAAATCTTTCTACAATACTTTGAAACTCTGGTGAATCTTTTGTAAGTCCAATCATTGCTCCAGCAACTTGTACATCTTTAGGTAAAAATCCAAAGTTTTGTGATATACCTTGCATGTTGTAAGGTATTTGTGGATTGTTAGCAAAAAAGTTATCTATCTGAGCTGCTTGACCTAGTAACTCGTTTCTGTAATCATCGTTCTGGTCATCTTCCCAAGGAGCTGTGAAGTTCCACCGATATGCCATTAGAGCGTTCTATCAGATTCGTTTTGAGCCATTCCGTCATTCATCAATGCTATAATATCTGCACTCTGTAACACATTTGCCATTCTTCGTAATACCATGTCCGCATCATAAATAGGTTGCCCTGAAGCTGCCTTATATTGACTTGTTGATACATCTTCACCAGGATTATTAGTTGGTGTATCAAATATAGATTTACCTGGTTGTATAAATTGTCTTACTCTGTTCATTCTTGGATTTGCTGGTGCAGCAGGTGTTTGATTTTCTTGTACAAACATTTCTGCATTACTTTGCAATTCATTAAGTTCTTCACCTTGTCCATAACTCTCTGATTCAAACTGTGCTTTATTAGTTTGTGGACTATATCTTGTCATTTAAA
>CEVE01039364.1_pt1 | contig 11526 bp, 9 predicted proteins | sample 356431 | NCBI WGS metagenome assembly CEVE01 (sample SAMEA2622764, study PRJEB7988) | marine metagenome | isolation source: saline water (ENVO:00002010), including
TCCAATGAATATAATTTTTGTAAGTTCAATTGGAGCACTAATATTGACTGTATCTTTATTGTTATTTGATGAAATAGCATTTAGAAAGTTATTTATAAAAGCAGAAGCAGATAGAAATATTGCTGTAGGTGTTTATGCTCAAAAAGAAAATGATCTTATATGGATTAAGCAAGATGAGTCATTTTTAAGTTTTGAAAGAGTAATCGATGATATTATTTACCAACCAAGATTTATAAAAATTCAAAATAATAGAGTTTTGTATTCAATTTCAGCTAGTCGTGCTCAAATTAATGAAAAAAATATTATCTTTCCAGATGAATCTTTGTATAAGTTATATAGCGAATCTTCAATTGCTGAAGAAGAAACTTTCGAAATACCAATTCAATCAAGAATATCAATCAAAAGGATTGATCACTTAGGAATATCAGATCTCTTTGGATATAGGCATATACTATCAAAAAGCTTGATTGAGCAAGATGTATTATTTAAAGCTCATTTAGATAAAGCAATTTATAAAAAAATATATTTACCTTTTTCAATTTTATTGCTTGTAATGTTTTTTGGCTCACTAATTTTTACATCTCTGCGCGATTCTAGTATCGGTGGAAGTGTCCTTATTGCAGTTGTAGGAGCTTTTATTTATAAACTTATTCAAGATCTTTCAATTGGGATTTTTATTTCATATCAATTAACAGTTTTTATTGGCGTTATTTTGCCTTCTTTAGTACTTTTACTGATGTCATTTATATCCTACAAAAGAATTTAAATTTTTTTATATGATGTTTTTGAAACAATATCACTCAAAGACAGCTTATCTCTTGATATATACATATATACCAAAGGTATTCCTAATAATATAAATGTCATGCAATTCATAAAAAATCTTAAAGATATTTTTTTTAAAGTTATTGTTTCATCATTTAGGCTGTATATTTCAAATTTCCAAACCGCCATGCCGAGTGTTTTTCCGCCGTGCATCCAAAAATAACCATAGAAAGCCCACGAGCTAAAAAAAATTAGAAGTGGACCTACCAATTTTGATTCAATGATACCTCCATTAATCCAAACTGCTAGTGAACCAACAGCAAACCACACCCCTAATAAAAGAAAAAAGTCATACACGCATGCTGCAATTCTTCTTAAAGGAAATACAGTATGTGATTTATAATTGATTTTGGTATAGTTACCATTCATTTTGGTATATTACTAAATTATTTTTAAAAATAAATTAATTATTATGAACGAATCAAGCATAGCAAAAAATCCAAATGATTTTCTAGGACATCCCAAAGGGTTATTTGTCTGCTTTGCTACTGAAATGTGGGAAAGATTCTCTTATTATGGAATGCGAGCACTTCTGATACTTTATCTTACAAAGCATTGGGAATTTACAGATGCTGCCAGTTATTTGATATACGGTGCTTACACTTCCTTAGTATACATAATGCCTGTTTTTGGGGGCATGCTAGCTGATCAAATTCTAGGTTCTAAGAAAGCTGTTACTTATGGTGCAGTCTTATTAGTATTTGGTCACCTTGGTATGACTGTAGAAAGTAGTGAGCAGATTTTTTATTTATCACTCGCTTTAATTGTTTCTGGAGTTGGATTTCTTAAACCGAATATATCGACCATGGTTGGGGCATTGTATAAGGAAGGTGACCCCAGAAGAGACTCTGGATTTACTATTTTCTATATGGGGATAAATATTGGTGCATTCACAGCAACATTATTATGTGGTTATCTAGGTGAGGAAGTGGGATGGGCATATGGATTTGGAGCTGCTGGTATAGGAATGTTACTAGGGCTAATTATTTTTTTGTGGGGTCAAAAATATTTAGAGGGTTTAGCAGAACCACCATCTGAAAAATATATGACTAAAGTTAATGGAATTTCATATGAAAATTGGGCATACATTTCCGGTGTAATTATGGTTTTAATAACTTGGTTCTTGGTTCAGAACTCTCAGCTGGTAGGTCAACTTTTAGGTGGTTTTGGAGCAATATTTATTGGTGCTTGGTTGTTGTATGCATTATTAAAATGTGCACCCGAAGAAAGAGATAGATTAATAGTGGTGGGGATATTAATACTATTTTCATTAATTTTTTGGGCTCTATTTGAACAGGCTGGATCATCATTAAATATTCTTACTGATAGAGGTGTTGATAGAATAATTTTTGGATGGGAAGTTCCAGCATCTATGTTTCAATCATTAAATGCAGGTTTTATTTTTACCATTGCGCCACTTTTTGCTCTCTTATGGATAGCTCTTGCTAAAAGAAATATGGAACCATCTACACCTATAAAATTTTCTATTGGAATAGTTCTCGTAGGGTTAGGATTTTTAGCACTAGTTTATGGCATGAAATCATCAGATGCTCTTCAAACAGGAGTTATTTGGATTGTATTAATCTATTTTTTACATACACTTGGTGAGCTTTGTTTATCTCCTGTCGGATTATCTTCAGTTACAAAATTATCACCTCAAAGAATTGTTGGATTTATGATGGGCATGTGGTTTTTTGCATCAGCTGCTGGAAACTATGTCGCTGGTTTAATAGCCAGAAGTACTTCTGGAGATCCTGCTATGTTAATAGCTGAAAAAATATATTTTCAAGTAATGTTCCTTCCAGAAGATCAATTTACAATTAATCAGAAAAATGGATTTATGGATGTTTATACAGACGTTGGTCTTATTGCCATTGGATTTGGAATATTTTTGGCTGTCATGACTCCAGCGCTTAAAAGATTGATGCATGGTTCCAACTAAGGGGAAAAAAAATCCTGTAAAAAAAAATATGGATAAGTTCCATAAGCCAAAAACACATCGTGATAAAACAAAATATAACAGGAAAGATAGGTCTAAGAAGCTTGATTAACTTTACTTAGAATATTTGAATATATTTCTTTAAGTGTCAAAAGCTCACTAATTTTGATATGTTCATTGATTTGATGAATTGATTTGTTTACGGGACCCAATTCAATAATCTCAGCATTCATTTTTGCTATAAATCGTCCATCAGATGTACCACCTTTTGTATTAAATTCAGGTAAATAACCTGTAATTTCTTTGATAGAATCTGAAACAATACTCCTAAAAAGACCATTTTTTGTGTAATAAGGAGTCCCATTTAGATCCCAAACAATATCATAATTAATATCAAGATCATTTAATAATGACTCAAACTTTAACTTAAGGGTTTTTTCATTTGATTCAGGCGAAAATCTAAAATTAAATGTAAGTTCAAGTTCACCAGGTACTACGTTATGAGCCCCTGTACCAGATTTAATATTTGAAATTTGAAAACTTGTTGGATCAAAGGCTTCATTACCTTTATCCCAAACCTTAGAACTTAGTTTTGAAATTAAGTCTCCTGATTTAGAAATAGGATTTATAATTTTTTCTGGATAGGCGATATGACCTTGTCTGCCATAAATTTTCAAATGGCCTCCTAATGAACCTCTTCGACCAATTCTGGCACAATCTGCTATTTTTTTACTTGAGGTTGGCTCACCAACAAGACAGAAATCTATGATTTCATTATCTTTGATCATATTTTCAATAATTTTATCTATAAAACCATCTTCAGAAGTTCCTTCCTCATTGGATGTAAGCAAGATTGCTAATCTAAAATTCAGGTCCTTTGAAAAGCTCAGAAAATCTTTTGAAGCTTCAATAAATGCTGCAACAGAACCTTTCATATCTGCCACACCTCTACCATATAGAAGATCATCTTCTATTGTTGCTGAAAAAGGTGGATACTTCCAATTCTCTTCTGGGCCACTAGGAACAACATCTGTATGCCCCAAAAAGCAAAATAATTTTCCAGAATTACCAATTGTGGCATATAAGTTTTCTACATTTAGGTAATTGATTCTCTCACAATTAAAGCCAAGCTCACTCAACTCATCTTCAATTAAATCAAAACATCCAAAGTCATTTGGCGATATTGATTTAATTTTTACTAAATTTTGAAGAAGCTCAATCATTGTTATGTAATTCTTTATTTAAATTTGAAATTTTCTTATTAGGTTTTGCTATTACTTTGCCTAATGTCGAGTCTCTAAAAAAAAGAATATCTGAAATTCCAGATATTTCAGAAGCTTTAACAATTTTTGATTCATTTTTATCTTGCATCATTATTTTTGTTCCTGCTGTAATATAAAGACCCGCCTCAACAGTACAGTTGTTGCCTAGGGATATTCCTATGCCAGAGTTAGCTCCCATTAAACAATTTTCACCAATTGATATGGTTGTATTATTACCACCAGACAATGTGCCCATTGTGCTTGCTCCTCCTCCAATATCTGAGTTTTTTCCAACAGTAACTCCGGCAGAAATTCTTCCTTCGATCATTGCTGCTCCTAAAGTGCCCGCATTAAAATTAACAAAACCCTCATGCATTATTGTTGTACCTTCGCTAAGATATGCTCCAAGTCTTACTCGCCTTGCGTCAGCAATTCTTACATTTTTTGGAATAACGTAATCAGTCAGACATGGAAATTTATCTAAAGATTTAATATACAAATTACCATGATTAAGTTTAGAGTCATGAAGCTTATTTTCAATTTCATCCAACGAAATGGGACCTTGATTCGTCCAAGCCACATTCGGCATTTTTGCAAATAGACCTTTCAAGTTTAAAGTATTAGGTAATAAAAGTTTATTGGAAAGTAGATGTAATTTTAAGTAAGCATCTGAAACGCTTTCAATATTTCTATCTAGATCTACATCATTCCAGTTGATTTCAAGTATTTTTTGATTATTATTTTTTAAGTCTGGAATATTATTTTCTATTACTTCTTCTCCAAACTTTATGTATGGAAAATATATATCTAGAATTTCATCTTTACTTGATAAATTAGCAATTCCTTTAGAATAAATCTCCATATGAAGTCAATTATATTAATAAAAAAAAGATATTCATTAATTATTTATTTTTTGGAGGTTTAATACCTTTGGGTGTATCTGCCAATAACAAGAGACCAATAAATGCGATTGGCCCAAAAAAAAGCTCTAAAAAAAATTTTCTCATGCCTTTTTCTCGATAAAAAATAGAATGAAAAAAATAAACAAAAAATATAAGCCCTGAAAAAAGAAAAAATCCAAATTGGATATCAGGAGAAAACGACGGTAAAAATAATAATGGGTTTGTAGATATAAAAACAAAACAGATTACAAATAGAAAACTTGAACGACCTCTATCAATAATGCTCATTCCATACTTATTATTTTTTTTGTACCATTTAGACAAAAAATACAGAGAATAGATCGTAATAGTTAAAGAAATGAGAATTAAAAATGTAATCATTATCTAAGCAATAATCTCAAAATATTTAAAGACTCCCCATAGACTGAAATACACCAAAGCCGCTAATGCTAAGCCAATAATTAAAGTTAAAACCTTCGTAACTAATTTCTTCATAACACTTTTTTTAATGATTCAATTATTTTTTTCATTTTGGTATTAGAAATTAATTTTTTATTATAATTTTCTAGTTCAAAAGTGTCTTCAACTTTATCACCAAGTGTATTAATTCTCGCAGAAAATATTGAAAGATTGTTTTCATAAAACACATTAGCAATGTCAGAAAGCAATCCTGGCCTATCAGATGTCTCAATGGTTATTAGATTTCTTCCTTTTTCAGTGTTAGGTGAATTTGTAATAATAGTCTTGTTTTGAAATTTAAGTTTTTTCTTTGTATTTTTGTGGACAGTAGAAATCTTATCGAAACTATTAAAGTTTTTAATTATTCTTGAACATAATTCTTTGTGTTCATTTTGATTAAAAGATCTATCGTGATGTGAGAATTTAGCTATAAAAGTGTTTGCTGCTAAATCTTCGTCATTTGACGAAAAAATATTTGCATCAATTATTTCAAGGCCAGATTTTTCAAGAGTTTTTGTTAATTTTAAAAAAAGACCCTTTGAATTTGTCACTTTTATGAATATTTCAAGTAAATTTCCAAATTTATTTTTGCTTGCTACGACCAGATCTTGATCTTTATTTTCAATAATAAATTGCGATTGCCATTTTAATGAATCAGTTGCATTTTTATTAAAATAACTGTCATCAAACTTAGAAAAATAACCCTTAAGAGATATTTGTTCATCCATATTTAGTTCAGATAGAACTGTTTTTCTTCTTTCTATTGCAATATCAGAAGATGCTTTTATTGGATTTTTATTAATTTTTGATCTTGTAAGAACATATAAATCCCTCAATAGTTGATGTTTCCAGCCATTCCACAAAGCGGGATTAGTAGCTCTTATATCATTTATAGTAAGCAGGTATAAATAATTTAATTTTTCATTTTGTTCTACCTCAGAGGCGAATTCATCTACAGTTTGAGGATCTGAAATATCTTTTTTTTGAGAGATTGAAGACATAATTAGATGTTTTTCTACCAACCATGATATGAGTTTTGCATCAGTTGATGACATTCCCAATCTTTTTGCAAATTTATAACTTGTTTTTGCTCCAATTTTTGAATGATTACCGCCTTTTCCTTTCCCAAGATCATGAAACAAACCAGCTATATATAATATTTCTATCTTAGGAATTTTGTTGATTATTTCATGCTCCAGAGCAAATTCCTTTTGTTTATTGAGTTTCATTTGTCGCATATTTCTTACTACCTTAAATGTATGCTCATCAACTGTATAAACATGAAATAAATCAAATTGCATTTGCCCAATAACCGCACCAAATTCTGGGATATACTTTTGAAGAATACCTAGACTTTTCATTGTTTTAAGAATTGAAGATAGATTATGTTTTGACTTAAGTATTTCTAAAAACTGTTTAGCAAAGTACTTATTTTGTTTAAATTCTTGATCAATAAGATTTATATTTTTCCTTAATAACGATTTTGTTTGAGTATCAATTAAATTAACCCTTTTACTTTGACCAATTTCTTTAAATATCTCAAAAATAAGATATTTATTTTTTTTTATATTAATTTTTTTATTTATTCCAATTTTATTTTTATGTTTATAAATAGGTTTTATGTTTTTTAAAAAATTCTTTGGGTATGTTTCATTATATTTTTCAAAAACGGTATTATTAAAATAGGATATTTCTGCAGCCATTTCGTAATACTTTCTCATCATCTTTTCAACTGATGATTTAGTATCTTTTTCAGTAACCTTATTTAATTTTTTTGAGATTTCTATTTGTGATTCAAAGTTTAATCTATTTTTTTTTGATATAAGATTAGTGTAAAACCTAAGAAATTTAATGAAGTTATAGGCCAATACAGTATCTTTGTATTGACCATTAAATATTTTTGATTTTCTAATTGCAGGAGGAGAATCAAGTCCAAAGCAGTGCTGTAATATCCATAATGCAGTTTGAAAATCTCTCATTGTTCCCGGTGATTCTTTTAAGTCCGGTTCAAGATTATAAGCGGTTGAAAAGAACTGATTATGTCTTTTTTGTTGCTCAATATATTTTTCGTTGTAAAAATTATTTTTTGTCCACAAGCTAGTTAAGGCGATGGATATTTTTTTATCAATATCTTTGTTTGAAATGATTGATCTCCTAGTAAGATATGAGGTAAATTCTTTAATATCTGATTTAGAAATATTTTTTATATCTTTTACTGATCGAACTGAATGTCCAACTTTGAAACCTTGATCCCATAAGTAACTTATAAATTTTTCTAAATTACTAAAGTCTTTATTTTTTTTTATTTCAACAATTGATATATCAACATCAGATGTGGGAAACATTTCTTTCCTTCCAAAACCTCCATTAGCGTAAATTGCAAAGTTTTGATGTAATTCAAGTTCTTTGAATCTTTTTTTTATATTTGTTTCTATAAAATTTGAATGTCTTCTTATGAATTTATTAATTTTTGGAGGATCAAGATATATGTCTGAGATATTTTTATAGAAATCTGTATTTATTGATTCAATTTTTTGTTTCATACATATTCATCACTTCTTTTTGTGAGAATTTCACAACCACTATCAGTAACTGCAACGGTATGTTCCCATTGTGCAGAGTTTCTTCCGTCTTTTGTTTCCACAGTCCATCCATCCTTTAATACTTTTGAATACTTTCTTCCTTGATTAATCATAGGTTCAATTGTGAAACACATGCCTTCTTTCAATTCAATACCTGTGCCAGCTTTTCCATAATGGAGAACTTGAGGCTCTTCATGATATACAGTGCCAATTCCGTGACCACAATAATCTTCGACTACACTATAATGATTTTTTTCAGCATGTTTTTGAATTGCATTTCCAATATCACCAAGAAATGCACCAGGCCTTACAGTTTCTATACCTTTATAAAGACATTCTTGCGTAATTTTTACTAATCTTTCATTATGGGGAGCGCATTTTCCAACAAGAAACATCTTTGAAGTATCACCATGCCAGCCTTCTTTTATAACGGTAACATCTATATTTAATATATCTCCATCTTTTAAAAATTTTTCACCACTAGGAATACCATGACATATGACCTGATTTAAGCTTGCACATATAGTTTTTTCATAGCCTCTATAACCAATATTGGCAGGAATTGCTTTTTGTATATTTACAATATGATTAAAACATATTTCATCTAATTCTCCAGTTGAAACACCTGGAACAACATGAGTTGAAATCATTTCTAAAACTTCTGCCGCTAGCTTTCCAGCAATTCTCATTTTACTTATTTCATCTTTTGATTTAATTGATATTTTCATTTTTTTTCAATTTATATCTAGACATTAGTCAACTTAGTCTATAAAGTACAATTTTAATGTCAGCCTATAATTTTAGCTCATTAAAATCAAAAAATTCTTTAACTAGTATCATAAAATTTTTCCATAAAAAATCGTCTTTAGAGGTAATTTTATAATGTCATTTCAAGCCATATTAGCACTTGAAGACGGAAGTATATTCTACGGTAGAGGTTTTGGAAAAGAAAAGTATGATGTTGGAGAATTAGTTTTTAATACATCTATGTCTGGGTATCAAGAAATAATTACTGATCCATCTTACAAAAAACAAATAATAACTTTTACACATCCTCACATCGGCAACACTGGTATAAATAATGATGACAACGAATCAAATCAAGTGCATTCTTCTGGTATTGTTGTAAATAAATTTTGTGAGAAACCAAGTAACTGGCGTTCAATAAAGACTCTTGAAGAGTTTTTGATTGAAAACGATGTTATTGCCATTTCTGAAGTAGATACAAGAGAAATCACAACAATTTTAAGAGAGAAGGGTGCAATGAACTGTTGTATCGGATCACTCTCACAAATTACTGAGAAAGAAGCTATTAAAAAAGCTGAAAAATTTGAGGGTTTAAAGGGCATGGATCTAGCAAAAGCGGTTTCAATAAATGATGAATATTTATGGAATGAAGGTGTTTGGCCAAAAAATAAAAAAACAGACTATTCAAATACTGTCGTAGCATATGATTTTGGCATTAAAGAAAACATTCTAAGACTTCTTGCAGATCATGTTGGAGAGGTCAAAGTTGTAAATGCAGAAACATCTTTTGAAGAAATCATGGAGATTTCTCCAAAAGGCATATTTCTTTCCAATGGCCCTGGTGATCCGGAGCCTTGCATATACGCTATTGAAAATATTAAAAAGTTCTTGAATGAAGGAGTGCCTATTTTTGGAATTTGTTTAGGTCATCAACTGTTAGCTTTGGCTGGAGGTGCAAAGACTTACAAGATGAAATTTGGTCATCACGGTGCAAATCATCCAGTTCAAGATATTAAATCAAGAGAAGTATTCATAACAAGTCAAAATCATGGATTTGCCGTTGATGAGGAAACATTACCATCAAATATAAAAACAACACACATTTCTTTATTTGATAAGTCTCTTCAGGGAATTGAGTTTAAAGATACTCCTGCATTTAGTTTTCAAGGTCATCCTGAGGCAAGTCCTGGACCGCAAGAAATACAAAGCTTATTTAAAAAATTTAGCATCATGGTAGAGGATTATGCCAAGACGTAAAGATATCTCCTCTATTTTGATTATTGGAGCAGGCCCAATAATTATTGGTCAAGCATGTGAGTTCGATTATTCTGGTGCTCAAGCCTGTAAAGCTTTAAAAGAAGAAGGTTTCAGAGTAATACTTGTAAATTCTAATCCAGCTACAATAATGACAGATCCTTTATTAGCTGATGCTACATATATCGAACCAATTCATTGGGAGTCTGTTGAAAAAATAATAGAAAAAGAAAAGCCGGACGCGATATTGCCTACTATGGGAGGTCAAACAGCTTTAAATACCGCACTTACATTAGATAAGAATGGAGTTCTTGATAAACATAATGTCGTTTTAATAGGTGCAAACAGAGTAGCAATAGATAAGGCTGAGGACAGACAGCTTTTTGATGAAACAATGCAGTCAATAGGACTCGAGACACCGGCATCTGGGATTGCACATTCTATGGAAGATGCCTTACGAGTTCAAAAAGAAATAGGCTTTCCTTGCATTATCAGACCATCTTTTACGATGGGCGGAACCGGAGGAGGTATTGCATATAACATATCAGAGTTTAAAACAATTTGTGAAAAAGGCTTAGAACTATCACCAACAAATGAACTGTTAATAGATGAGTCATTAATTGGATGGAAAGAATATGAAATGGAGGTAGTGAGAGACTGCAAAGATAATTGTATTATTGTTTGTTCAATAGAAAACTTAGATCCAATGGGTATCCATACGGGTGACTCTATTACTATAGCACCTGCTCAAACTTTAACAGATAAAGAATTTCAAATAATGAGAAATGCATCTTTTAAAATTTTAAGAGAAATAGGAGTTGATACTGGAGGTTCGAATGTTCAATTTGCAGTTAATCCAGATAACGGAAAAATGGTCGTCATTGAGATGAATCCAAGAGTAAGTAGGTCATCAGCACTAGCATCTAAGGCAACCGGATTCCCAATAGCTAAAGTTGCAGCTCTCTTGTCTGTTGGATTTACTTTAGATGAATTAAAAAATGATATTACAGGAGGTCTTACGCCAGCATCTTTTGAACCAAGTATCGATTATATTGTTACTAAAATTCCAAAATTTGCTTTTGAGAAATTTCCTCAAGCTAGTCCCAAACTTACAACTCAAATGAAGTCAGTTGGTGAAGTAATGTCAATTGGTTCAAATTTTCAAGAGTCATTTCAGAAAGCTTTATGCAGCATGGAGGAAGGATTTAATGGGATTAATTCTGTTGCAAAGAATAATAATTTTGCATCTGATGAAAGAATAAAAAGTGAACTTACCATACCTGGACCTAAAAGACTTTTTTACTTGGCAGATGCGATAAGAAAGGGTTGGTCTTTAGACAAAATATATGACTTAACAAAAATTGATTTTTGGTTTTTAGATCAACTTGACGATTTAATAAATCTTGAGAAGGAGCTTGAAAATCTAGACATAAAAGATCTTCAAAAAGATAAACTTATAAAAATTAAAGAGAAGGGTTTTTCTGACAATAGAATTGCAGAACTTGTCGGAGTTTCTGAAGATGAAATAAGATCATTAAGAAAAGAATTAAATATAA
>CEVE01126891.1_pt1 | contig 11516 bp, 14 predicted proteins | sample 356431 | NCBI WGS metagenome assembly CEVE01 (sample SAMEA2622764, study PRJEB7988) | marine metagenome | isolation source: saline water (ENVO:00002010), including
GGTAAAAAAAAGTATGTGTATATTATCATACAATGTACACTCTTACCCCTTGGTTTACGGCGTTGTTGGCAGGGAAGGAAGGAACGGTACAATCTGTAAACATTTTACCCTCATCCTCACGTCCAATGCATTCACGCGCGTCTGCATCTTCAAAGAGTACACGCTCGCCTTCACGCGCACGTCCGATGCCTTCACCCACACACAGTCCTACCATTTCTACACGCTCGCCTTCACGCGCACGTCGTCCGATGCCTTCACCCATACACAGTCCTACCATTTCTACACGCTCGCCTTCACGCGCGTCTTCACACGCGTCTTCACACGCGTCTTCACGCGCGTCTTCACACGCGTCTTCACGCACGTCTTCACCCGTTGGGGTTAGGGCTAGGGCTATGGATAGGGTTAGGAGTAGGCCTCGGACTCGATTTGGGACTGGGACCAGGGTCAGGCCTCGGACTCGATTTGGGACTGGGACCAGGGTCAGGCCTCGGACTCGATTTGGGACTGGGACCAGGGTCAGGCCTCGGACTCGATTTGGGACTGGGACCAGGGTCAGGGCTGGGACCAGGGTTAGGTCTGGGGCGTCTACATCTTCAAATAGTTCGTCCTCACTTTCAGGTAACACTAACAATCAAAACTCTAACTCTGAAAACAGAGACAAAATGTATACTGCTGTGATTAATGCAATTAAACATAAATATAACTTTATAAATATACCAGCAACTTCTCAAGAGTTCAGAGATGTTTTGTTTAAATGGATAACATTAGTCCATGGCGCGAAAAAAAAGAAATTTACAACATTAAAAGAACTGCAAACAATATTCAGGACCAAGTGTAAAGATTTTGGTCAAGATGACGAATTACAGAAGATCACTACTTTGCTTGGTTGGCTAACGAATAGCAATTTTTGTATTCAAATAATTGATAACCACGGTGATACACAAGTGATCAAAAGTCGTAGATCTGACTGCACATTTTGTATTGTGCTTTCGAAAGATAATTATGGTTATTATTCTGCTGTTGACGAAGACTCTGCCGATATCAGTCGACAACTCAAAGAAGATACTGCTACAGTATCAGAAGAAAGGTACAAATCATTGAAACAAAGCACTCAATTTCTAACCAGGTCTAACAAAAGGAGACGTTAACAATGGGCGGTTAAGACATTGTTAACAATCTATATTTTTCACGTGAATGAAACAAACTTGCATGAAAATCCATTCTTCTCGTGGCTAATTTAGGTCTGTGATAATAGCAAAATGCAGTGTTCCAAGTGTCATAAAATTCAGCCCATTGAGACCATGGGATAATTCCTTGAGGTAAATCTCCGCGATGAACTCTATTACCTCCGCGATCTATAAAAGCATTCCATCCTCTAATCGGCCATTCTGGTCTTAGTTTCTCTACTATTCTAGAAATATAATCACTATGTGAGCCCCTGAAATCAAATACAGTCTGTCTCCATGAAAAGCCCCTGAACATCTTTTGAATATAAACAATCGCCCGAACTCTTAGAATGTAATTCCTGTAAGATTTCTGTATAATACTCGCAAAATTTTCATATGGTAAAAAATCGATTCCACTCGTTCCATTGTAGAAAAGAGAAAGAGCTGCCTTCTCTGCTAATGAAGGCACATACATTTTTAGCTAGAATTTTTGCTTTCTTTAACATGAATTGCAAAAATCGAACTCCGGGTACAATCTGATCACGGCGCTGGGACAGTGAAGCGCCAATGTGCGTCATGCTTATGCCCATTTCCACTGAATGTCTTAGTCGAAATGGGCATGAGCGTGAGAATGTTCCGCGTGGGTAAGGGCGAAGTCGGCTACGCACCATCTCCTACTCCTCTTCCACCGTCGGGCGCATCGACACGAGCATGTCGATCAGCTTCTTGACGGGCCCCGGGTCAAAAAACTTCATCGGCGACTGGTTGAACAGGTGCTCGCCAAACGGCCCGACGGTCAGCGACAGGCACGGGCGGTCGCCGTGCGCGGGGTTGTGCGCGGGGTTGTCGGGGTTGTGGCGCTCCCCGGCGTGGAACATGAGGAAAATGGCCACGTCGTGGCTTGTGGCGAAGTTGCAGACCTTGTCGGTCTTCCAGCGTTTCAAGTGGAACTCGTGCACGCCAGCGTCACGGACTATGTGCCGCGCCTTCTCGAGCCGCGCCTTCTCGATGTTGTAGCTCGTCGTGCCGTTCTTGGTGATTGGGTGCACGAGGAGGTGGTCCCAGTAATCACGGGCGTCGTACTTCCAGGTGGCCATGAGCAGGTTGGGGTGCGCCCCATTGCTCGCCCGGAGCTGGTCCATGACCGTCTGCGCAAGGTCCGGGAGAGTTGGCAGGAACACAATTGTAAACTTCGACCACATGGGACTGGGACCACGGGGGAATAGAGCGCCAACACCACAAGCTGCCAGTGGTGGTAGTGATACTTCGAACAAAAACCAGACCCGGTCAATAATTGTCGATCTATTCCATTGTGGACCTACGTGATCATGGCTTCTAGCCCTTTCTGCACCGCTGCTTCTGCCCAATTTATACCCCCCCCCCCCTTCTCCCGCGCGTGGAAACGAACCGGCTCGCTCCCGCGCGACAGTTTGTAATGCCGGTTCTGCCGCTAGTGCGCGACCCGAATTGGGCTGATCCTCCCTGGAATGTTCCTCATCCGGATTCGGAGGATAACGTTCTGACGATCAAGCGATTGCTGAATGAGCGTGGGCGTGGTCGCCACCGAGTCCATGACCCGGCGCTGATAGACTTCTTTGTCTCGATGATGAAAGAGATCATTTCCAAGCTTGAGGATGCTCAGAAGGACAAGATCAAGTTTGACGATCATACTTCTACTCGACAGCTACATTCACTCTACGTGACGATCAATCAGTGCACGGTACGCGTTCGTTGAGCCACCGCCACAGTCCCGGCGACGCTTTCTAAGCTGTGTGTTTTGTTGCGTGCTCAGGCCACTGAGTGGAGGACGGACAAGACCCCGGGTGATCTAGAACAAGAGATCATGGGCACTGACAATATGAAAGGCTGGATCCTTCTTACTGATTGCCGTACTGCCTTGAAACAGTCGCATCACCGGACGTTGATGAGCAAAGACCTGAGGCTGCAATTTTGTTATGCAAACGAGCAGGGAGAAGATAAGAATATTCTTACGATTTGGTATTGGCCTAAGATGAAGCAACCGCAAGCAGCATTGATTATCACATGGGCAGATCCACCATGCCCAGCAGATACGAACCACCATTGGATGAACAATAACAGCGATTCACTGTACAGTGGTACAATGGATCGTTTTGCGATTTTGACCGGTGTGGATTTTTTCAAGCCAGCAAGTTGGATTCAGAAGTTGAAACAACAAGGAGGAACCACTGCGCGTGATGACACACCTACTGACACAGCACATGCAGCAATGCAAGCTGATGACGAGAATGACGATGATGCATTGGTCAGTTTTTTTGTTAACGATTACGAAACCTATGTTCTCATCCGAAGGCCGTGCAAAAATGGGTTCACAGAAGTGAAAAAGAAGATTTTGTTTGGTGCTTTCTCCAACTTCGAGGGAATGTATCGCATTGTGAACGATCGCGAGTCGCAGCAGCCTATCTATGAGATTTACTTCACCATGAAAAATAATCCTCATGCCCAGAAAAAGATCATAACAATAATGGATCCAAAGGTAATTAACGACCATGAAATTTCGCAGTATCAGCTGGTGCGTATCCCTATCTGTTTTCGCCAGGATGATCTGAAAACTAACCATACATTGATGGCAGTGATGTCACGCTGTTGGGCATCAATTGGTTTCACGATCACACACAACTTCAATTTAAATTATTTGCGGGAAATACTTGCCATCAAATCAAAACTTTTTCTTGCAAACCCAAACAAGAAAACACTTCGTGCAATCGACAACTTTGGCTTTCAATATCATACCGGGCATACGAGAAAATATGGTGTTTTTTGCTTTGCGAATTGCGCAATTGATTCTTCGACAGGCCAAATCTTAACTCACGAAGAAGCTGGTTTCAAACTTATGGACGAACTGTTTTTAGACACTATGTTGACACCAACATTTTATCCCAAGATTTGTCCAGTCGAGGATGACGCAGTTCGTTTGCGTTTTTTTCGTACACTCATCCATTTGGCGAGGAGATTTTCCGCGGGGAATTATCAGGCATTCATGGTAGGTCTTGCAAGCTACTTCTGTGCTCCGAAATACGAGTATATCCAGAATCAAATGCATGGAGTATTCATCACAGTCTTGACTTCTGCTGAGGGATCTACGGGCAAAACCGAAATATTGAAAATGTTGAACTCCTTGTACGGATTGGACACGAAGGCCATGTGCGCATCCACGACCCAAGCTGGATTGTATGAGATCGTGGGAAAGTTGTTTGCGTGCATGCCAGTGGCTGTGGACGACTTGCAAACGGGGGATGAAAAGGTTAACAAATTAGATGAGACGATCAAAAGTCTTTACGATGCAATGTCGCGATCAAATTTCTACAGGTCGCGGTCATGCAGATGTCAGGTGATGATTACCACGAATAACGTTTTCTGTCCAAACAACCAGCCAGTTCAGAGTCGACTACTTCTACAAAACATTAAGAAAAGTCGCGGAGGATTCAACGTCAAATTGATGCCTCACTGGCGTAGAATGCAGACACTTGCATCAATGCTTTGTATCGACATCCTTGAGTTTCCTATCAAACCAGATCACGTCACAGACTGCGTAGAGTATATGCAAGGTATCCTGCAGGACAAATGTGTCGGAACAAGGTCTTCGATGAACTGGGGGCTCGCTTTGTATTTCCGAATTCTCATACAACGGCTCATTCCTTGTGAAACGGAAGAATGGGATGAGATCTTCAAGTATTTTTCCACGGAGATATGTCGTACTACAGTCGAATATTCAGCCGACGCTGGCGTCATGGACAAATTCGTAAGCTGTTTTCGTCTCATGCAAACGCGCAACAATGGTATGGATCCCGATGGAATTTGCTTCAATTTACACAACTTGAGAATACTCACTACAGAAGAAAAGCAAAAGTTTGACGACCTAGACGAAGATCTCGAATACTATGCATTTGATTTGGAGCACCTCGTTGATGTTATGACAGTTCGTCTCAGGCTCAAAAAAGAAGATTTCAATCTCAAACAATTAAAACTCATGTTACAAGGTCCCATGCATACCGATGGCGTTCGTCGACACCTCATCTTTTTCTACAACAAAACACTTATGCTTCATCATCAAAAACGTCCAGAGGCCGGAGTGATCACAGAAGATATATTTGCATCGATGGATCAAGACAATAAACAGTACATAAACGCCTACATCGTTCCAAAATACATGATGGATGATAAGGAACAAGACGATACCTGTGCGGATTTCAAGAACATTCTCATTTCTTCGGATCGAAACTTCTACAATGAAGTCGTAGAAGACAGCTGGAGAGGATTCATTGAGCTTCGTGACACGAAGTTGTTTAAGGTGGCTGAGGAAGAGGGACTTTGGCAGGATGACGCTTGGGATGACCCGGAATATGAAAGTAATCAATTCAAAATGGTGGAAAATATGTCAAATTTATATCGACCGGAGGGGGTTATACCGTGGCCAAGAGTGAACCCACAAGTGAATTGGGTTGATGACTTTTACCGTGGACATGCGGAAGTTTCACAGGATGCAGAGAAGAATAGGGAGGCCTTCGAGCGAACGCAGGCTGCAGAGCTCACGGAACGCGTTAACAGACTTAACCAAGAAGATGATGACGAGGAAACTGGACCAAATGAATTTGATTTGGATGATCCAATGATCGAAGACGATTTACACTTAGGTAACCCAGATGAAGATCCATTTATCATCTGGGCCAGGGCTACTTATGGATTATCTAACAACTTAAAACAGTGCAGATGCTGCAGGGCAACATACACTAATGATCTACCTACTCATTCAATTTGTGGAGCTTGTATGCCGGACGCAAGGCAACAGTTCAATGATGCTCAAGATGAGCTTAGGCAAGAAGAGGAGCAAGAGGCTCAAAAACGTCAAAAAACTACAGGGGATGAGCAGGCAGAAGAAGTTTCTACTGATTCTGATGATGATGATTTCGACCCTTCACAAAAAGAAGATGACGGAGAAAGCTTGGGTGATGAAAATAGAAGTGACGAAGATGACGAGGAAAGCGAAGGAGATCGCCAATTCACTGGCCAGGATGGTGACGAGGAAAGCGATGAAGATCGACCAATACAGCTGGAGGCGCAGCCGGGTGATGATTCGGATCAATGGTCGGAAGATTAGAGTTAACGGTGTTATATACTTTTTTAATATTTTTCACTTAAAGGGTTCGATTTATGGTTACTCGAAACCAAGAATGAAAAAGGATGATTTGGACGAAACATTTATAGGTAAAATCTTGAATAACGTTAGAAAACTTCATTCGCGTAATAAACACATTCACTACCAAATAAGAACACCACCCCGCAGTGCGCCACACCCACGAAGGAGTTTGATGTACAAGCCTTTCGTTGTTATAGACGACGATATTTTTTTCAAACTACGTGCGAGAGGAGTGCCTATCTTAACGTCCTACTTTCTTTCTGACTTTACAAATAGAAACCGACTGTACACGAGATTGCAATTTCTTGAGAAAGACCGTGCGATTTATATGTTAAAGAATTTATATTAGATGACGTAAACGTACATGAAACGGAAACGACTTGTAATCATCGATCTCGACCACACTTTGATTCACAGCCGGATGTCAAAGCATTCAATGCTAAAAGAAGCCTTTCGTATTAAAATGCCAAATGATGGTACATTTTATGTACACACACGAAGTTTTCTCCGTCAATTCATAAACGGGTTGAAGCAAATGATCCACGATCACCCACAAACTTTCAAAGTCGCCATTTGGACTGCAGCGCAACGCGATTATGCGATAAAATTGATGAATCGAATTTGGCCTCAATGGGAATCTGATATATTATTTTTGCGCTCGTATGATCATTGCAGCATACTGACTAGTGGCAACAATGACGAAGAAATTGTTGTCAAAGATTTGACCAAATTACCTCAAGGTTATGACAGTATCTTGATCGACGATAACCCATTACATTACAACATCAACACAGCAAATTCATTTTCTGTGTGGAAAATTAAACCATTCTTTTTCGACACAGTAGATTCGGAACTAAGAGATGTGTTAAGTTATATCAAATCGTCCGTTACTGCAGGTACTACATTTGCAGTACGCCCAAAAACACCAAATTTACCCTTAAACACTCGGAATAAATCTCCAATTTAGCTCCTTGCAGATGCCGGACCATATTTTATCCTGTAAAAGCAGCTTCTCCCTCGATTTTAAAAGTGTGAAATATTCAAGCAAATGATCGAGTTCCATTAACTGAAGCATTTTGTAAATTGTATACGAGTAACTCAAAAAGTTTTTTCGCTCTGGTGCTATCAACTTTACAACCCTTTCGAAGGGTTCTTGTATCAAATCAAAGTTGGATTTGAGCTCCTCCTCGATGGCTCGTGTCAACTCTGGTGGCTTTTCACCCTTAATCTTGTATAATATGAAAGGTGCACTTTCATAATGTTTGTTTAATTTCAGATCTTTCATAATCGTTCTGATACGCTTCTGCGTCAGCGTAGTATAATCTGTAATTCGCAGTTTCTTCAATTCCTTGTGAATATTCTCGAATAAGTCGTCGGGAAGCGTGGAACTTTGGCGCGCCATGAACGAATCGAGATACTCATTGAAATGGTTAGAGCGGCGATATGGACAGGCCTGACTAGGTGGCTCAAAATCCCAGGGTAAATATTTATCCGAAAGAGCACCAACAAAAGATTTTGCCCACCCACAAACATCACAAATGTTTGTCGCGGCTGGCTCATCGAGTGTGAAACTTGTTGTTTTCTCACAAACTTTACAATAATCTGGGTTGGAGTCTTCTGGTGCAATATCACTCTCAGTAAAACTTTTGATTTCAGAACTTGACATCCACGACTTGGCCGACTGAAAAAACAAACGACGAGCTTCAATAACACTTAATTCTGATATTTTCTCTAACAAGGGCATGATATCACATAGATAAATAGCCTGCTGATCCGGTGGTAAACGCGACATAATGCTCTCGTGCACGTATTCATAAGTTGATCGCTTATCACTGTGACAAGTTTTTCTAGGCTTCTTAAACATTAATTACAACCGGTTTCCTCTTTGTCTTTAGTACAAACACGCTGACAACTTCACAAGAAAAAATATTAAAGACTCAACAAGATTTTATAGTCAGTTGTTATTATGGAAACTCACGAAATAAAGACAGCTAACCAACTCGAACATCTTGGATTTCAAGAATGTTTGTATTCACGTGAACTCTTCTATGGCGAGTTGAACGATCGAATTCGCCAGTCTGGAGCTTACATTGACCCTAGCACTGGCAAAATCAAAGTTATTAGAATCATGACCGGGAAAAGCATTTTCAATCACAAGTTTACTCAATATGTTTCAACAAAAGTTGTTATATGGAACATGCCCAGCTGGCAAAAGAATGAAACGGAACTCATTGATCTAGACAATGGAGATCAAATGGATGTTTATGTTTCAATTGGAAACGACCTGCAAACTATGCAAAATTTTTTTGCCGGAACATATATACTCAAAAATGTGGAAAATGTTAAATTAAAAAACAATTTTACATTGAAAAAACTTATTCTTCATTCCACTGATATGGAACCTCTAGATCAATTAAGTTGCTGACCATTGTTAATGTGACTGATACATTTACGTTGTTTTAAAAAAAATTATTTTCATAGCAGATAAAAATGTTAAACTTAAATTCTAATCACTGGATAGCACTGATATTTACAATAATCAGCTTCGTTTCAGGTTGGTATAGTATCGTTCTGATAAATGTAGATCACAAAGATAATAAATTTCCTGTTCGTCCAACTAAATATCAGTGGATAGGATGCGGTTTTGCTGTTGGGCTGGCAATATTATCATGGATAAGATTTTTCTTTACTTTACAGGGTGAAGAAAATAAACAGCATCAAAATTAGGAAATGTGGGGACGTTAACTGGGCAGTGATGCGCTCGTTTTTTGCAGCAGCCGACTTCAATTTGTAATATCAGAATTTTAATTTAAAGCTTAATTCTATTGTAATATTCAAAAATGACAGATACAAAATATTTTTTGGCAATCGACCCTGCTAGTTCAACAGGATACGCTAGGTTCAGCCTGGCCGATGGCGCAATCACTCTAAATAATTATGGAATCATAGAAGTAAAAAATATTGCAAACGAAGAGTTTTCAACTGTAGGAGATACTTGCAACGATTTACATGATAAAATCCAAGAACTTCTAGATCCAATTCCAGAAGTTGTTTACATAGAGGATTTTTTCGTTAGCCGAAAGTGTGTTCGTGGCGTCAATCTTAATTTTTATTTAAGAGCTTCCATTGCAATGCTGCTTTCTAGAAACCAAATAAAATATAAGTTTCTCTCACCAAGCGAGTGGAAAGCGCACATCACTGGAATTCGTGGTGGACGGCCAACAAAAACTATGAAAACGGCAAATTCAAATGCAAACAAAACGATTATCACCGACAAATTACAAGAAAGATATAGCATAAAGTTCCCCGAAAAAATTCTAATAAATGGTAAACCGAGAAAATTTAAATTCGATATTAGCGATGCCGTTGGAATAGGCATATATGGAATCCACACTAACTTTCCATCCGCAAGATTTTCCTCTCCCTCTTCTACAACCCCTTAACGCAATCTCGATACGCGCGCAGAGGATGCAGAAGCGTGACGACTGGTTCACACGATCCACTGGTCCAGCACGTCAGGCGCCACTGGTGGATCGAGGTCCTCTTTGACGAAGAAGATCCCGCGATTGTCCTGATAGGTGAGGTGCAATGCCTTCCCGTCGCGAGAAACGCTGGTCACGGTTGCCACGAGATGGTCGTTCACTTGCTTGTAGTCTTCGATGCCATTGAATTTCCCGTAGTAGTTCAATGGGACGTGCACGCGCTGATAGAGGTAAGCTTGTGGGTCCCACACGGGCGGACTGTAGTGAGCCAACCCGAAGACCATGTTCTTCTGGTTGGACTTACCGTTGTACGCGCGCGCCATCTGGGGTGACATGTCGTAGTTATTGTCTGAACTCATGAGTTCCTGGAGTTTTTTCGCTAACTCATCCGTGGTGAATCCGCGGTTGTGGGAGTTAGTGAGGGTCACAGCGCACACGACTGCGCGCGAAAATATCGGCACTTTTTCGTTCCAATCACCGTTGCTGATAAGCGACGTCTCCAAATCGAACCAGATGCCCAACCACGATTGCGACCGCTCGTGACCCCGCTTGTATACATCCAGGATGTCCCCAATGTGCACATGCAAACCAGGGTGCTTTTTGGCGAGTTTGGCTAGCTCATTGCCGTTGCGGTTACAGGGGTGCAGGTCAGATGCTGCGAAGCCGTTGTCCAACAGCATTTTTGTCGTCATACCGGCCGAGGTTTCGAGGTAGAGGATGTCACGGCTTTCCGAGTTGGAGGCCTTGTTCGCGCAGTTAATCGCAAACTCATGGCGGTGCGATTTCTTGGCCATGCTGTCGTATAAGTCTGGACCCTTGTCGCCCTCTTCCCCTACCGGGCGCTTGCTCCGCTTATCGTCCACCCAAAACCCTCTTGTGTAGTCCCACTTCTTTGGTTTGCCCGTGGTGTCGTTAGGAGGGCGACCTCTCGGCTTGCAGTGGGGACCCGCCTTGTATCCATGAGGCCCCTGGTAACCTTTGGTCCAGTGCTTCCGGCCAGGTGGGGGCATGGTAGCTGACGTGGTGGTCGGTACAGGTCGTTTACGAACCACAGGGGAACTCAATCTCAATCAGTGGGTCACTTGCTTATGGCATACACAATCAAACCTGCTACAAGCACGTCAATGGTATAATGAGCCCGAGAAGAAATGATAAACAAGCAACCTAAGATGCAATATATTAAAAGTGGCACTTTATATTCTGGATTGTGTTGAAACAAGACGTACGCTAGCAAAAGCATTAATACGGTATGGCCACTGAAGATGCAATCGCGACAACCACCAATACCTAAAGTTGTAACTCTCTTCGTGCAAAATGGGGAAGGAAATACCGTAACACTGAAAAATGCTGCTCTTATTATCAATAGTATCGCATAGGTACTAATCGCATACTTTATGAGCAGTTCGTCAAGGCCGTCATGAACATACAAATACAGAATAGTTAGTATCAATAAAATTGGTACTAAATCAATGTATCTTTCATACCTTTTTAAATTTGGCAACTTTGTGTGCAAAAGATCAAATAAAGGTTTCTCATGTTTGTAAGTCACTTTGTCAACTTGCATTTGTGATATCTTAGTTATGACAGCCGCCAGAGAAAGTAGAGCAATTTCTTTGTACATTACATTTAAAATTCATTTTATTTCAAAAAGTTATGAGACTATTCATATTCATACGCAATCTTGCTAGAACG
>CEVE01293951.1_pt1 | contig 11437 bp, 10 predicted proteins | sample 356431 | NCBI WGS metagenome assembly CEVE01 (sample SAMEA2622764, study PRJEB7988) | marine metagenome | isolation source: saline water (ENVO:00002010), including
ACTTAAAAGATAATTTTTTTAACTTTCTCATTTAACTATAACTCTCTTTGTACCTTTGAGCCGTATGCTGTATGTTAAATTTTCCTTGAAAATATTCTATATCAATAACAGCCTGGTTATTTAAGTTGCTAAATATTTGATCAAGATTGTTTAATATCTCAAGGAGCTCATAAGGATTTTCTCTGTTGTAAAAAATAGTAGATTTCGACTTGAACGCTTTAAACTCTTCATTATTGGGCAATATTTTAATAAGCCCTGAAAAACTAGCTTCAATAACAGATATCGGTAAACCCTCAAACTCTGAACAAGAAAGAAAAAAATTACACTTTGAAATTTCTTTATTTAGTTCTGCAACCTGCCCATGAAACTTAACATTTTGTATATTTTTTAATTTTGCGTATTGAATGAGCCTATCCATACTTTCCCCATCCCCAAAAAAATTTAGGATAATATTATCTTTATTTACTTTTCTAAAAACTTTTAAAGCATAATCCTGCCCTTTCATAAATTTACCTAATCTTTTGTCAAAACTTCCAACAAAAGCAATATTAAACTTCTGTTCAACAAGAGTTTGCATGTTTCTTACGATTGATTTATTGCTAATTCCGTTTGAGATTTGAAGAAAGTTACATCCAGCATATTCTTTTTCGAATTTAAATAGTTGATTTTCAGCCACACAGATATTTACTTTGAAAAATCTCATCATTTTATTATGTATAAATTTTGGAATACGTTTAATAAAATTTACTGAATGCAAGGTTCTTAAATATAACAATTCCGCTTTCCTTCTATGTATTAGAGAAGAGAGAAATAAGAAAAAATCGGATTGATCAAGATGAGAATGGATGATGTTGAATTTTTCTCTATCAATTAGCTCGTTTAACTTTAGAGGTAGTGTTATTTTCTTCAAAATCGTTTTTGAATTCAAGTCAAAATAGGGGATGTCATTTTGCTTCAGTATAGCTAACAGATTCTCACCTTTGCTGTCTAGAACCCCTGCATATGTTGCTAAGGAAACATCATTTCCTTGTTTTTTTAGTTCCACTAATAAATCTACAAGAAAAACTTCTGCCCCACCACTGGAGAGAGAATTGATAAAATGTAATATCTTCATATTTATGAGACAAAATCTCTAAATATTTTACCATTTGAGTCTAAAGAAAATAGCTGATAAGTTTTTTTTGCATTTTTAAGTTTTTCATCAAGTTGATTTTCAGAATTACAAATATCATTGATATTTTTTTCCAAGAGTTGTTTGTCTTTTTCATCTACGACCCAGCCAAAATTATTATCATGAAAAAATTTATTTATATAGAATCCTTTTTTACTAAATAAAAGAATTGGTTTATTAAAATTCAAATACGGCACTAATCTCGTTGGAAAAATAGTCCTATATTCTACTTCAGATAATGTGCCTTGAAATCCGTGACACAACAGCAAAATGTCTATTTTTTTTATTTTAGAGTAAAAATCATTCTCTTCCAAAAATCCTTCAAATATAAGTTTTTCTTTGTCAAATTTTTTGAAATTACTAACTATATTTTCGTTTTTTCCAAAAATCTTTATTTTGCAATCATAAATCTCAAATAAGAATTCTATAATTGTGCTTGTTGCATCAAAATTTGAAGCATTGATTGTGCCTGTTATACCAAAACATAGTGAATCTTTTTTTAGATCTGATTTATCTGCTAACAATGGCGTGTTAAATCCATGTCTTAAAATGATTGTTTCCTTAAACGGGTACTTATGATCATAGTGATCTTTGAGTGCATCTGTTAGAACATAGAATTTATTTGTTTTTTTAACAATTATTGATTCAATTTTTGAAGCAAAGAAATTATTTATTCCTGAAGTATTGTCAGCATAAGTATTATGAAACCATATATCTAGTGGCTTTTTATAAATAAAGGAAATTAAATACCCTATAAAAAGATATTCATAATTAGGGTAAATAACTGATACTTTTCTTATCTTTTTTATACCAATCTTTCTAACTTCAGCTAGTACTCTTAAAACTTTGAGAGGATACAATAGAAATCTTGCAAAGCGCCTTCCTTTTTTTAATTGAGAAGAATGATCTTTAATAGCTATAATATTTGTATCTAAATTTTGGTTATGACTGTCACCAATTAATTTATAGCTATTTTTTTTACCATAATTCTTAATATAGTTGTTTAAAGTAACTCCAGTCCCACATTGTGAATCTATGAGCCTCCAAGATAAAATTAAAGTTATATCGCGTTTCATTTTTAATTAAGTTTGAACTTAAAATATTGCTTAATAGAAGAAGTTACAAATACCATATCAGTTTTATTGCAAAAGAATATGTTTGAGATTTCTTTCTTTAAATGGAAATAAAAAAACATCGCAATCAGTGATGAGAAAGAAAACATTAAAGTGCTGCCTATTGCTGCTCCTATAATTTGATAATTTTTTGTTAGCCAGAATATAACTGGCAAGCCTATTATTAAAGTTAAAACTTGAGTGTATGTATTATAAATTACTAATCCAGAAGCCCCGTTGAATTTGCTTATAATGCTGCATATATTATAAAAAACAACACCTGGTAAATAAGCTAATAAAACAAATTTTGAAAAGTTAAATTCTTCTCCATATAAAATTGGAATAAGGTAGTAACAAAGTGAGCCAAATATTAAAGCAACCAAAATTGAAAAAGAAAATATAATTCTAGAGCTTCTTTCTGTTATAGATCTTTTTGCATGCATTGATTTCTCATTTGCAATCTCACGAAAAAGCACCATGCCAATTGAATTCATAAAAGTAAATAAAAGCTCGCAAAGCACTACAGCGATGACATATATACCCAGATCATTTGCCGCTAATAAAACAGAGATGAATATTTGATCAAGTCTTAAACTTACTCTATTTGCCAGATCTCCTACAAAAGATTTTTTCGAAAAATCAAATATTGCTTTGTAATAACCATTTGTAGTAATTTTGCTTTTAGGTTTTTCAAAGTTTGCTACTTTCCAACTTCTGGTTAAGTAAATCAAAAAAAGTAAAAAATTTATGATTACTTGTGCTGTTAGTAGTCCTATCAAAGACCAATCGAAATAAATTACTGTTAGTACAGAAAATAAAACCATTACTGATCCAAAAACAGAAATCCAACCAAAATTTTTAAATAGTCCTAAGGAAACAAAGATTTTTTGAAACCAAATTTTTAATGAAAAGAAAAAGCACAACCAAAGAATTATAAAGACATAATTTTCATCAAAGTTTCCCACTGTGTCTTGAGCCCTGAGGATATAAATTATTGAAACGATACAGGAACTTAAAAAGGAGAATAAGAGTGATATTTTTATAGTCTTGGACTCAACATCTTTATAATGAAATCCATCGTTTCTTAATACATAAGGCAATGCTGAAAGTGAACCAAAGTTTGCAATAGTTGGTATTAAATTAACAAACAACATTATAAAAGCATATTCACCTCTTAAATCTGCTCCTAAATATCTAGCGACAGCAACGCTGATAAAGAAATTAATTAAAATCGTTATTATTTGGCTAGAAAATAAAATTATTAGCTTATTCATTAATTATTTTTGTTAATTCTGTGCATACTCTTTGTGTTGATCGACCATCGTATGAATAACATTGATCCAGAAAAACTTTTTTAATATTTATATTTTTATTTGTCTTATCATCCAATAAATCTTGGATATACTGCATTAGATCATTGAAATTTTCAGCAATATATAAACAGTCATAGCTAACAATTTTAGAATAATGAATGTAGTCTTTTATTCTTCTTGCTGAATCATAATAGTCTCTTTGAAAGCCTGCATCGAAACTTGTCAGAATAACATTTTTCTTATGCGCAAATGCATCAAGTGATGCTGTAGATCCACTATTTATTAGTAGCTTAGAGTTGGCTATCGTATCGGTGAATTCTTCCATATCTATTTGCTGTGTACTCCACAGTAATTCACTTTCATTTACTTTTGGATACTGAATAATTACGTTCTTTAATCCCTCTAAATTTCGTAGTCTGTAAATCCACTTTTCATCCCCCATCTCTCCTTTCATGTTCTGTGGATGTGGTCTAATAATAAATCTCGTATCTCCGAAAAAATTTTCCGAAAATTTTTGGGCCAATTCCTCAACAATATCTATTTCATTTGGAGCAAATCTTGGCGCACTCATAGCAAACAGCACATATGGCTGTTTAATTGAATTATGTTTTTCTTTTGTTTTTTCTTGGAGATGTAAATCAAAATGTGGGATACCAGCGATGGTAATTCTTTCTTCATCAACATTGTAGTACTCCTTCAATTCGTCTTTCATAATTTTTCCCCACACAATATATTTATCTGCTAGTTCAATAAATCTACCTTTACATGAAATATTGTCCCAACTCAGAAATTGGATACATGTCTTGATTTGTTTGTCTAAATTCGCGTAATGTAAAAGAGTTGCTTCCGATATATCAACTGGATATGTAGAGATAAGAAGTTTAGGATTTATTTTTTTTAATAATTTTTGATATTCATCGTTTTTTAAAAGCTTCTTTTCATTCTTTTGAAAGTTTTTTCTTATAAATGGGAAAATTTTTATTAACTTATAACATAAAAAATAATAGTAAATTTTCAGAAGTTTAAAAGGATTTCTAGAGGGCTTAATTGATGTTGCATGTATATGTTTTTCGTAAAGAGCTGGATTCTTTTCGATATCCTCAAGAAAATATCTTCTCTTATTGTAATATTCAAAAAAACTTTTTCCACTGTCTGGAAGGATCAAATAATCAATCTTATTTTTATCACAATATTGTTCAAGTTGCTGATCGTTTTTTGTCATTAAAATACATAAAGTGTTTTTTTTTCTTAATTTTGCTAAGAGGTCAGTTTGTGTAAGCATACGACTTACAAAGCCATGAGAAACTATATAACACAAATCATACATTTATTATTTATCCAATTTTTTGTATTTTTTTATGATTTTTTGTGCAATAAATTCTTCTGTAATACGCATTGCATCTGGACAAGCTCCCCCTATGTGGGGAGTTACTATTAAATTATCATACTTCTTCAAATAATCTGAGATGATATTATTGCTTGGAATTTTTTTTTGCCATTTTTCTTCACCTTGAATAACATCTAGTGCTGCACTTGAATTTGGATTACATTGAAGCCAATCAATAAGTGCTTTTTCATTCACTAAACCACCTCTTGATGTATTGATTAAAATGCAATTTTTTTTCATTAATAAGAATTCTTTTTCTGACAAAAGGTTTACAGAATTTTTTGAATAGGGAATGTGAATAGTAAGAATATCTGCTAATTTTAGAATTTGCTTAAAAGAAACTTGTTTATACTTTGATTTTATTTTCTTAGTATCAGAATAAATTATTTTCATCCCAAAACCATCGCTATATTTAGCGACCATCTTCCCGATCCTGCCCATACCGATAATACCTATAGTTTTGCCTCTCAATGTTGTGCCTAAATATTTTTCTCTATCCCATTGTGACTTCTTAGCTAAATCAAAATTTGTATTGTATTTTTTTGCCAAAGCTAAAATTAGACCAAAAGTATGCTCAGCTGTAGGCGATATTTTTTTAAGAAAATTAGTTTCGCCTTTTAAAGAAATTATTTCAATTTTATTATGTTTGGCATATTCAACATCGATGTGATTGAGTCCTGTGGTGTTGGTGGCAATAAATTTTAGATTGTTAAAATTCTTTAAAAAATTTTTATCTAGATGATAGCCAAGTCGAGTAATTATTCCATGTATTTTTGCTTTATCTAGGTTTTGATTATTTGCAGAATGGTAACTAAAATCCTTTGTAAGCAGTGAAACTGCTTTACTAGAATAATTTTCTGGTTCAAGGTTTAATACAGTTAATTTCATTTAATTTTATTCATTTGAAATTTTCCATCAAAAAACCTGCTGTAATAAAATCTTGCTCATCATCAATATTTACTGATCTCTCTTTTGGCATGATATATGGAATTGGGTCATCAGAAATTAGTTTATTATCAAGCATTAATAAGTTACGTGAGCAAATGTATATTGCACCGTTTCTATGATAAATTTCCTTTAGATCTTGCCTCAATGATCCCTCAGGCTCTTCATAAAACTTTTCTAAACTATTATTTTGTAAAATTGTATACATCCTTGATGGATGACTATCCTCAACCTTATAAACACTTATTAAAGACTCTGCATCTTTTCTTTTGAAAAATATTTCAATTGATTGGTCAATGTCTTTGCATGTGCGCATAGGAGCTGTAGGTTGCAAAAGCAAAATTGCATTATACGTATTATATTTTTCCTCAGCATAGGCACTTGCATGTTTAAGGGTAGGGATAATAGGAGAGGTATCAGTTGCAAGCTCTTTGGGACGATTCAAAACTTCAACTCCTAACTTATCTGCTATTGAAGAGATTTTATTACAATCAGTGCTAACAATAGTATTTGTTAAATATTTAGATTTCATCGCCTCTAAAATTGTCCAACTTATAAGTGGTTTTCCTGCAATTTTTCTAGAATTTTTATTTTTAACGCCTTTAGAACCAGCTCTTGCTGGAATTATAGCTAGAATATTTTTATTCATTTATGTAACTTAAAGTTTTCTGAATCCTTGGTTTGAATCTCTTCAGAATCTCTATAATTCTGCTTGAAGCATCACCATCTCCGTATATTTGACAATTTTCATAAGTGCCATGGTTAATTTGTTTTTTAATTCCATCAAAAATCTTGCCCTTTTCAATTTCGACTTCCATGAGATTTGGTCCTCTTTCTCTACCAACTTGTCTGTCACCAACTAGTACGACTGGTATTCCACTGAATGTTGTATCTCTGATAAAGCTTGAAGAGTTTCCTACTGCGCATGATGCTTTTTTAAGAACCTTTTGGAATGTCTCTGGAGTGAAATTTTTTACAAGGTAAAGCCAGCTTGAATCATTATTCTCTCTATATGACCTTATTGCCGTAGTAATATTATCTGATCCTGCGTCAATATTTGGCCATAGCCAAATTGTTGGCATTCTTAATTTATCCAGTGCAAGTAAAATTTCATTTGCATGTTTCCTTTGAAGCTCGTTAGTTGTTACCGGGTGAAATATTACTAATAAAAAGGGTTTTTCTAAGTTTGGGCAAATTCCTAAACCACCCTGAATATCGTGAGTGGTGAGATCATTTGGAAGAGAATTAATATAGTCACCAGTAGGACAACCTACATTAAAAACTGTATCTCTGTCTTCACCCATTCTAATAAGATAATCAGCTGAGCGCTCTGTTGAAGGAAAGTGCAAGTGGCTAAATTTTGAGATAGCATGTCTACAACTTTCGTCAATAGAGCCAGAAATTTCACCACCTTGAACGTGTGCTATAGGTATATTCATATACGCTGCAGATATTGTTGCAGCTAAAGTCTCATACCTATCTCCAATAAGTAAAATTATATCTGGATTAAGTCGTTCAAACTCGCTTGAAAACTGAACAATCCCAAGCCCAATACTTTTTGACATTGTAGTGGTATTGGATCCTTCTATTTCCATGAAAACCTTGCTTGAAATATCAAATCCATCATCTATAACTGTATCAACCGTATTACCAAAACGTTTTAAAAGCATTGTCCCTGTACACATTACATCAAGATGCAAATCTTCATCTGCTTTTATTGCAGTTAGGACTGGTTTCATCCTCCCATAATTAGCTCTATCTACAAGTATTGAAAGAATTCTTTTCATTCAAAATCCTCTTTCTTCACATAGTCATCAAGCTTTCTATTCTTAGAGATCTTTTTTCCTAATAGTTTTTTTGCCTCATTAAAACAGAGACCTCCACCTGGTTTTTTCATTGCAAAATTATTCAATTTAAATACCTCTCCTTTTTGGATTTCTTTTGTAAAAAAAGCACTTCTTGAAAAAAGCTTTTTTGTAGCAGATAGGTTCTTAACTATAGAATCCTTATCGATTTTATTATTTATTCCTTTTTCAATAAATCTTACACCTTCAACTAACTGCGATAATTCATTCATAGTCAATGAACTACTTGAATCAGGTCCAAAGCAGTCTTTTGAAAATACAGCATGCACCTCTAACATCTTAGCACCTATGGCTACAGCTGCTAGAGAAGGGTAAATTCTACCTGAATGATCCGATAAACCAATTGGAATATTGTGCTTGGTTTTATATTCTTCAATTACGTTATACCCAACATCTTCTGCTTTACATGGATAGGAAGTTGTGCATTGGAACAGCCCGCAAGGAATCTTACTTTTTTTTAATTTTTTAATTAGATTATTTATTTCCTTATGATCAGACATTCCACTTGAAACAAGAACTGGTCGCCTTTTTTTAATTATTGAGTCTATTAATTGATCGTTATTTATATCTCCGGATCCTATTTTGTATGCTGGAACATTTAAATCTTCCAGTAATTCAACTGCTTTCAGTGAAAATGGTGAAGATAAAAAAATTAATTTCTTACTTTTTGCATGGTTGGCAAGTTGGTGCCATTGCTGTTCACTAAATTCCATCCTTTTCCAGTAATCATATCTGCTTTTATCCTCTGGGAAGATATTTACTCTAAATTTTTCGTGGCGAGTCGATTCTTCTGAAGCAATATGAGTTTGAAATTTTATGGCATCTACACCTGTTTCTGCTACAGCATCAATGTAAGATAGGGCTGTTCCAAAACTGCCGTCATGAGCTTGACCAATTTCAGCAATGATAAAACATTTCTCTCCGCCAACTTTGAAATTACCTATCTGCATTTTTCTCCCAAATACCTTTTGTATCAATAATTATACTAGCATTGGGTCTGTTGATCTCTTTAAATTCTTTATGATCAACAAGCAAAACGGCAATATCTGTATTTTTATTAGCATCTTTTGAAGAAATTAGTTTTATATTTTCATCTATCCTTTTTAGATTCGGCTCTACTGCAAAAACTTGAACAGTAGATGTGGATATAATTTCCCTAATAATTTCTAAAGCTGGGCTCTCTCTTATATCATCGATATCTGCTTTGAAAGTCATACCATAAAAGGTCAATCTCACATCTTCTTCTTTTTTTTCTTTACTTCTTTTTCTATGCTCTATTATAGATTCTCTAATTTTTTCGATTACCCACTTTGGTTTTGAATCATTCACAGTTCTTGCGGTATATATTAATTTTGCCTCTTTAGGGTTTTTGCTGACAATAAACCAAGGATCTACTGCAATACAGTGACCACCAACACCTGGACCTGGTTGCAAAATGTTAACACGTGGGTGTAAATTTGCTAATGAGATTAGCTCTCTAACATTTATATCTAACTTGTCACAAAGTATTGATAATTCGTTTGCAAATGCTATCTGAACATCACGACTTGAATTTTCTGTGAGCTTAACCATCTCTGCAGTTTGCGAATCTGTTTGTATACATTTTCCTTTTACAAAGATTTTGTAAAGTTGTATTGCTCTCTTAGAGCAATTGTCCGTCATTCCACCAACAACTCTATCGTTACTTGTTAGTTCTTCAATAACCTTTCCAGGTAAAACACGTTCAGGGCAATAAGCAATATTAACATCTGGTTTTTCATCAGTATTTAATGGAAATAATAAATCAGGCCTTAACTCAGATAACCACTTAGTTAGTTGCTTTGTTGTGCCAACAGGGGAAGTAGATTCTAAAATAATTAGGTTTCCCTTCTTGAGTTTTGGAGCAATGCTATTTGCTGCAGATTTAATATATTTTAAATCTGGTTCAGGAATATGTTTAAGCTCTTTTTTAAAAGGTGTTGGAACAGCTATGATGAATGCATCTGAATTTTCAGTTTTGCTAGTTGCTTTTAAATAGCCTTCTTTTACTACAGTAGAAACAATTTCTTCTAAATGTGGCTCAATGATGTGAATTCTTCCTTCATTTACTTTTTTAATGATTTCCTCATTGACATCAACACCTATAACAGTTTTATTTTTTGATGCTAATACTGCTGCTGTAGGCAAACCGATATAGCCTAAACCTATTACTGAAATCTTTTTATAACTCAATAGTTTCTCCTAGAATATTGCATATTCTTTCACAAGCTTTACCATCACCATAAGGATTATGAGATTTGCTCATCTTCTCGTATTCTTTTTTACTGTTTAATAATTTTTCAACTTCGTAAATTATCTTATGAGGTTGAGTGCCTACTAATTTTGCTGTGCCTGCATGAATGGCTTCAGGTCTTTCAGTTGAATCGCGCATAACAAGTACTGGCTTACCTAAGCTTGGCCCTTCTTCTTGAATACCTCCAGAATCTGTCAGTAATATATGAGATTTACTCATTAAAAATATAAAAGGTAAATATTCTTGTGGATCTAAGAGAAAAACATTCTTAAGCTGCGAAAGAATTTTACTGACTGGTTTCTGTACATTAGGATTCAAATGCACAGGATAAACAATTTGAATTTCATTATTTTTTAATGAAATGTCTTTTATTGCATTGCAAATATTTATGAAATCATCTCCAAAACTTTCTCTTCTATGGCCAGTGACAAGTATCATTTTTTTGCTGGGATCTATAAATTTAAATTTTTTTTCAAATCTATTAGTTAGATTCTTGTCTTTTTTGATATGCTGTAATGCCAAAAAAAGCGCATCAATAACAGTATTACCAGTAACATATATACTTTCATCAGACACTTGCTCATTGATAAGATTCTCCTTTGAAATATTAGTTGGACAAAAATGATATTTAGTAATAACGCTTGTGAGTTGCCTATTTGCTTCTTCAGGCCAAGGCAGATAAACATTTCTTGTTCTCAAGCCTGCTTCAATATGACCAACTGGGATTTTCTTGTAATATGCAGAAAGTGCTGCAGCAAAAGTTGTTGTGGTGTCACCGTGAACTAGAACTATGTCTGGTTTAAATTGACTTAGCACATTACCTACATCTTTCACTATCAATGCTGTTATGTCACATAATTTCTGATCTTTTTTCATAAGATTTAAATCAAAATCAGGCTTGATATTAAAAATATCTAACACTTGGTCAAGCATCTCTCTATGCTGCGCAGTGATACATAGTTTTAAATGGAATCTTTTATCAAGTTTGAGTGCTTTTATTAGTGGTGCCATTTTTATCGCCTCAGGTCTGGTACCAATAACAACAAGGATTTTTTTCATAAGAATAACTTTATATATTTAACAAAATAAGTCTAAATTTTAACCATATCATTTTACTATATTATTAAGATTGCATGGACATAATAATTCTTACAGGCAGTTAAAAAAGGCATGATTTCTTCAGAAAGACATTAAGTAATGAAAAAAAAATTAAAGTTTTAGCTTCATACTGTGAAGGAAAGGAGAAAAGTTTAGAAAATTGTCGTCAATACTTGCCAAGATATGATTGCAATGAATTTAAATACGGTAAAGCTACTTAGATCACATGGTGCCCAGGGCCGGACTTGAACCGGCACGAAGTTTCCTTCGAGGG
>CEVE01024027.1_pt1 | contig 11392 bp, 12 predicted proteins | sample 356431 | NCBI WGS metagenome assembly CEVE01 (sample SAMEA2622764, study PRJEB7988) | marine metagenome | isolation source: saline water (ENVO:00002010), including
TTGAGGATTTTTCTTTAATAGTTCAAACACCAGAAAGGCTCAAACTTCTGTTTATTCTCACTATAGCAGATATTTCTGCAGTTGGACCAGGTGTTTGGAACGCTCACAAAGGACAGTTACTAGAGCAATTATATAAAGAGACTTATGCGAAATTATCAGGAGAAGTTTTGGATGAGGATCGGTCACTTAGAGCACAAAATAAAATAAAATCGATTTTTTTAGATGCTGATTTTAATAAAAAGAAAAAATTTAAAGATTGGGTTAGAAGCCAAAGTGATCAATACTGGCTCGGATTAGATGATGATATAATTTTTCGCCATGCAGAAATGTTTATAAATAACTTTACTGGCGAACCATCTATTATAATTAATAATAAGAAAGGTGATGAGGCTACAGAAGTTTCAATAATGTCCAAAGATAGCAGAGGCCTTTTTGCAAAGTTAACGGGCGCACTATCTGCAATGGAAATAAATATTGTAAATGCAAAAATATTTACAAATTCTTCAAATATTGCTGTCGACGTAATATGGATTCAAGATAAGGAGAATAAACCAATAACTGATAGTTTTAGAGTTAAGAGAATTAAGGAAAAAGTTTTAAATTATATAAAGTCGGAAATTAAGAGTCATACTCCTATAAAATCAAGATTAAAAAATAAAAGAATTAATGCCTTTATAGTTCCTGTTGTTGTAAAAATTATGAATAATATCTCTTCGGACTATACTGTTGTTGAGGTTAGCGGGAAAGATAGGCCAAGCATTCTTCATGAATTAGCAAAAGCTATACATTTTTTAGATTTGAATTTATTTAGAGCACAGGTTGCAACCTTTGGCGAGAGAGTTGTCGATGTTTTTTACGTTTTAGATTCTAAAAATAAAAAGATAGAGCATCATAATTCAAAAAAATCGATTGAAAGAAAGCTTTTACAGGTTCTTAATGATGAGTTATAGCTCCAATAAAAACTCATTATTTAGACCAACATTAATAGTAGCTGGTTTAACCTCAGTAAGTCGAGTAGTTGGTCTCATAAGAGATGTTTTAATTAGCAATGTCCTCGGTGTGAGTTACATAACAGACATTTTTATAATTGCTTTGAGAATACCAAATATTTTTAGAAGAATAACCGCTGAAGGAGCTTTTTCATCAGCATTTATTCCTATGTTTTCAAAAAAATTAATCTCTAATAAATCCTCTGCTATTAAATTTTCTGAAGATATACTTTTCTTTTCTTTGGTTATTATGATTTTAATAACTTCTCTTATTCAAATTTTAATGCCTTTTATTATTTATTCTATTGCATTCGGTTTTACAAATGATCCAGCAAAATATGATTTGGCTGTCAACTTTTCTAGAATTACAACACCTTATATTTTACTTATATCTTTATCTTCAATTGGAATCGGAATTCTTAATTCTTTAGGAAGATATTTCGTATCTTCTTTCGCACCAATTATTTTTAATGCCATTTTGGTTTTTATATTATTACTTCCAATAAATAATATAACTTCTGTGGGCTATTTCATGACATTTGGTGTTATAATTTCAGGTATAATTCAGTTTTTACTTGTTTTTTATTTTTTACATAAAAGTGGGTACATATTAAATCTAAAGATACCAAAAAATTTAGACCTAATAAATAAATTTTCCGTTGTAGCAAAACCGCAAATTATTACTGGACTTGTAATGCAGGCTAATATTGTTTTATCGGGAATAATTGCTTCTTTTGTAGAGGGTGGAATATCAATCTTGTATTATGCTGAAAGGTTATATCAGCTTCCACTTGCTTTGTTTGGCATCTCTATAGGAACTGTTCTTCTGCCAATATTAAGTAGCTTAGACATTAAAAAAGATTTTGATAAAATTAATCCAGTAATTACAAATACTATTAAGTTTTCTTTAATTATGATTATACCCTCCGCTGTTGGACTTTCAATAATATCCGTTCCATTAATATCTGTAATTTATGAACACGGAATGTTTAGTGAAATTAATACAATTAACGTATCAAAAGCACTTGTAGCCTTTTCGTTGGGCTTGCCTGCATTTGTACTTATAAAGATTTATCTGCCCATTTTTTATTCTATTGGGGATACGAGAACACCATTATTCTATAGTATAGTATCTATTTCTATAAATTTAGTCTTAGCCATGGCCCTATTTAAGCCTATTGGTGTTATTGGTATTGCCTTATCAACATCTGTCTCATCTTGGTTAAATTTATTTTTACTAATGGCAGGATTAAAAAAAAGCAAAATTCATATATCGTTAGAAAAACTTTACGGTGATTTGTTTAAAATAATTCTATCTGTAATCTTTATGTCTTTGTATATAATAATGGTTTCAAAGCTTCTTGTTCACTTACCCCTTATTTTACAGTTGGCATTCTTGGTAATATCTGGAGCCTTAATTTATTTTTTAGTTTTGTTTGTGTTAGGTGTATTTCATAAAAATGATATAATTACTATTATTAAGAATTAAAAAGGTATTGATTTGCAAGATAAAAAAAAGAAAGTAGTTTTTTCAGGTGTTCAGCCAACCGGCGCCCTTCATCTTGGAAATTATTTGGGGGCAATTAAAAATTTTGTTCGTCTTCAGGAAGATCATGATTGCTTATATTGTATTGTGGATCTACATGCTATTACAGTTTGGCAAAATCCTGATGATTTAAAGTCTAATATTTTAGATGTAGCTTCTATTTATTTGGCTGCAGGATTAGATCCAAATAAATCTACTATATTTGTTCAATCTACAGTTCCTTATCATGCAGAATTAGCATGGATTCTTAATTGTAGCTCGAAAATTGGTTGGCTTAATAGGATGACACAATTTAAAGAAAAAGCAGGAAAGAATAGGGAAAATGTATCTTCTGGTCTATATTCTTATCCAAATTTAATGGCAGCAGATATTTTGCTTTATTTTTCTGACTTAGTCCCCGTTGGTGATGATCAAAAGCAGCATTTAGAATTAACTCGTGATATTGCTCAGAAATTTAATAATGATTACTCGAACTTTGGTGGGACTGATTTTTTTCCTATACCTGATCCTTTAATATTCGATGAGTCTTCAAGGGTAATGTCTTTAAGGGATGGAACAAAAAAAATGTCAAAATCAGATCCTTCAGTAATGAGTAGAATTGAGTTTAAAGATGATAATGATCTAATAATAAAAAAAATATCAAAAGCTAAAACTGATCCGTTACCTATTCCAGGTAGTATTAATGATCTTGAAAAAAGACCTGAGGTAAACAATCTCTTGTTAATTTTTTCTTCTTTATCTGGCTCTAAATTAATTGATGTATTAAATGATTATTCTGGTAAACAATTTTCTCAATTCAAAAAAGATCTATCAGATCTACTAATAGTTAATATCCAACCCATAAGGGAGGAATTAAAGAGGTTAGAAAAGGATAAGGTATTTTTGAAAGAGATTTTAGAAAAAGGAACCGATGCAGCAATGAAAAGATCTAATATTAACATAAAAAAAATAAAAGATATTATTGGCTTAGGTTAGGAAAACTACAGAGGTTATATTGAAAGAAACTTTTTTAGCTGTTTTTGATGGAACTGATGAATGTAAATCTGCAGTCAGATACGCTGCAAGAAGAGCAAAAATTAATAATGCAGGACTATTAATTTTGGCAACTGTAGACACTGCCGAATTTACATATTGGTTAAGCGTAAATAATAAAATGATTGATGATATAGAAAAGGAGTCAAGGGATGCTCTTGAAGAACTCTCTATCAATATTAAGTCCTATTCAGACGTCTCTTGTGATTATATAATTGAGCACGGATCAAAATTAGATGTTGTTAAAAACTTAATTAGTCTTGATAATTCTATTTCATTGCTTATTTTAGCATCAAATAAAAAAGATAAAAATCCTGGTATATTGGTTGAAACCATATCTGGTGATGGATATTTAATCCCTGTTGTGGTAATTCCTGGGAATTTGTCTGATGATGATATTGATAAACTTGCTGGTTTTGCCGAAGTATAAAAGGAGATATTATGTTTATTCAAACTGAAGAAACCCCAAACCCTGCCACATTGAAATTTATTCCTGGAAAAGACGTCACAGGTGAGATTGGTAAAACATTTTATTTTAAAAACCCTGAAGAAGCTTCTTCTTCTCCTCTAGCGCTATCCTTATTTGATATCGATGGAGTAATTGGAGTTTTTTTTGGTTATGATTTTTTAACGATAACTATTGAAGAAGTAGAATGGCAAAATATTAAACCATCAATTCTTAGTATAATTATGAACCATTATGTATCTGAAAGCCCTATTTTCATTGAAGAGTTTAGTCAGACTGGTAAGTCTGAAGATTTGGATGAAGTATCTGAAAGAATAAAAGAAATAATATCAACACATATAAGACCCGCAGTAGCCCAAGATGGAGGAGATATAGTTTTTGAAAATTTTAAAGATGGGATCGTTTATGTTAGCATGAAGGGGTCTTGCGATGGTTGCCCTTCATCAACAATGACTTTAAAAAATGGCGTTGAAAATCTATTAAAACATTATATTCCAGAGGTCCAAGGTGTCAGTATTTGATTCAGATAGTAAAGATTTAATTTTTAATAAAGCAAGGACACATAATGATTGGTTAGATAAAGATATATCTGATGATATTTTAATCGAAATTTATAATTTAATGAAGTGGTGTCCTACCAGCGCTAATTGTTCTCCAGCAAGAATAATTTTTGTAAAGTCTGCAGAATCAAAATATAGGCTTTTGCCTTTTTTAATAGAGAATAATTTAGAAAAAACTAAGTCCGCACCCGTAACCGCAATTATTGGATATGATGTTAATTTTCATGAGTATTTACCAAGATTATTCCCCCATAATTTGGATGCGCAAAATTGGTTTAATCATTCTTTAGATATTGCAGAGGAGACAGCTTTTAGAAATGGATCAATGCAAGGAGCTTATTTTTTAATTGCAGCAAGAGCTCTTGGACTTGATTGTGGTCCAATGTCTGGATTTGACAAAGGCGGTGTAGATAATGAATTTTTTAAAGATACAAATATTAAATCAAACTTTTTATGTAACCTCGGTTATGGAGATTCATCAAAACTATTCAAAAGATCACCAAGATTTGAGTTTGATGAAATATGTGAGATTATTTAATTTTGACCTTTTTGTGCATTAATACCTCATTTAACAGTTGCTCTATTAATTTAGCTTCTGAAGAAAAAAATATTATTTGTATTGAGGATAGAAACAACCCTCCATCGGATATTATTTCCTTTTTAGTTAAAGATTCCCTACAAAGTGCATCATTAAAAATAAATGATATTTCCGGAATAATAACTATTTTAGGTCCTGGTAACTATACAAGTATAAGAGTGGGAATAGCATTTAGTCTCGGATTATCTACAAGCAAGTCAATACCTGTGTATGGAATATCATCTTTAGAGGCTATATCTATAAGTCATAGAGGGATTTTTAAAAAAAATAAAAGCTATTTAGTTTTAATTAAAGCTGTAAAAAATGAATTTTTTTTTCAAATTTTTAATTATCAGTCTGAGCCATTATCTAAACCTAGTAAATCTAAATTATCTAACTTTGAAAAATTATTTAAAGATGGAGATTTAGTTGTTATTGGTCCAGGGTCTAATGAAGTAAGAACATTAGCGGATATAAAGAATAAAATAATTGAAACAAAAGATTATATTGATTTTCAGCAGGTGCTTAAACACATTATGAAAAAACCTAGCCAATACAAAGATGTTATTCCACTTTATTTATCTAATCCATTGGCAGAGAAAAAGGATATATCTTGGTTCGTCAAGAAAGAAATTTAGTTATTGAAATTTTGGATAAAAATAATGTTTTATCTATTCAACATATTCAGAAAAATTGTGACGAATCGATTTGGAGTGCATCATCACTTTTCCATTTATTGGACAAAGGTAGTGGCTATGGCTATATATTGAAACGTTTTAATAATTATATTGGTTATATTTTAATAAGGTCATTGGATTATGAGGAAGAGGTATTATCTTTAGGTGTTTTAAAATCAAATAGGAGGCAAGGTATTGCTTCGAAATTATTTTATGAATTTGAGAAAGGCGCTATTAGAAATAATGTTCAAAGGATTATTTTAGAAGTTAGAGTTGAAAATTATCCAGCAATTTGTTTCTATGAATTTCTTGGACTAAAAAAAATAAAAGTTTTAAAAGATTATTATAAAACTGATAAGGGATATGAAGATGGTTTGCTACTATCAAAAGTTTATTTTTGATGATTACAAACTTTTTCTTTCTTGATATGGTGAAAATATGAGTATTGAAGAGATGTGCGAAAAAAAATCCATGAGAATGACAGATCAGAGAAGAGTCATTGCTAGAATTTTGGATAATGCTGATGACCATCCTGATGTTGAGGAGCTGCATAAAAGAGCATGCTCAATTGATGATAATATCTCTGTTGCAACTGTTTATAGGACTGTTAGACTTTTTGAGGAAGCAGGAATTCTTGTTCGCCATGAATTTAAAGATGGTAGATCTCGCTATGAAAACGTCGATATAAGTGAGCATCATGATCATTTAATTGATATTGAGTCAGGTGAAATTATTGAATTTACTAACGAAGAAATTGAACTTATTCAAGAAAAAATAGCTGATTCTCTCGGCTTTAAATTAGTTGACCATAGGCTTGAGCTTTATGGAAGACCAAAAAATGCCAAAAAATAATAATTTATATGCAAATTACTCAAGATAAAAAAAGAAATCTTTTTATAAAGAGTTACGGCTGTCAGATGAATGAATATGACTCTGAAAGAATGACGGAGATACTCGAAAAACACAATTATTCATCTGTAGATGAACCTAACCAAGCTGATTTAATAATTTTAAATACTTGTCATATTAGGGAAAAGGCAGCAGAAAAAATATACTCAGAACTTGGTAGACTTAAGAAAATTAACATCAATTCTGAACGTGATATTAAAGTTGCCGTAGCTGGATGTGTTGGTCAAGCTGAAGGCCATGAGATAATTAAAAGATCGCCTATTGTTGATTTAGTTTTTGGTCCACTAACATATCATCAACTACCAGAAATGCTTGAGGAAATTGAGTCAAAGCCAGGTTTTCCAAATAAAAAATTAGTAAATATTGATGTTCCAGATGAAGATAAGTTTATAGAACTAAAAGGATCAAGGAAAAACTTGAAATCTATTAGTTCATTGTTATCTGTCCAAGAAGGTTGTGATAAGTTTTGTTCTTTTTGTGTAGTTCCTTATACAAGGGGGGTGGAGATATCTCGTCCAGCAAAACAAATTATTAGTGAAGCTAAAGAATTAATTAGTATCGGTGCTAAAGAAATAATTTTATTAGGGCAAAACGTTAATGCATGGAGTCAATCCAATGGCAAAGATATAGAAATGACTTTTCCAAAACTAATAAAAGAAATTTCAGAGTTAAATATTGACAGGATAAGATATATAACCAGCCACCCCAGAGATATGACTGAAGAATTAATGAGGTCACATAAAGATATTAAAAAACTTCAACCATATCTTCATTTGCCTGTTCAATCTGGCTCAGACAAAATACTTAAAGAAATGAATAGAAATTATACATCGCAAGAGTACATAGACATAATTAATAGAACTAGAGAATATAGAGAAGATATTGCTATTTCTGGGGATTTTATAGTTGGTTTTCCTGGAGAAACTGATGATGATTTTGAGGCAACTCTAGATATTGTAAAAAAAGTTAAATATGCTCATGCTTATAGTTTCAAGTATTCCCCTCGACCTGGTACTCCAGCTGCTCTAAAGGAGGATCAAATAGACGAAGATGTTAAGAGTAATAGATTAAAGATACTTCAAGAATTAATAAGACAGCAGACTAGAGATTTTAATGCAAGTTTTCTTAAAAAAGAGATAGAAGTTCTTATAGAGAAAAAAGGTATTGGAGAGAATAGACTTACAGGACGATCATCATATTTACAACCAGTCCATATGAGCGGCGACGAATCTTTTATTGGCGAGAATTTAAAAGTAAAAATTACTAAAACTAGAGATAACAGTCTCGAAGGAATTATTTTATAAGAGATATGAAAACAAATAAAAATCAATTAAAAGAAGTGAGTCAAATCTTAGAATTAGAAGACAATAAAGTCCTAATTGAACTTTATGGCCAGCACGATGAGAATTTAACAAAAGTTGAAAATAATTTTGGAATTCATATTTCATATAGGGGAAATATAATTGAGTTTAGAGGGAATAAAGATGCTTGCTCTTCGGCGAGTAAATTTATTTCAAGTGTTTATAAGAAATTAGTAAACGGTAAAAAAATCAATGATGATATATTTGATGATTTTTCAAAAAAATCAGAACAGTCAGATGTGGAAGACTTTAATACAGCTCTTATTAAAACCAAGAAGAAGAATATTTATCCTAGGTCATCAAATCAACTTAGATTTGTGAATTTAATAAAAAATAAAGATCTTGTTTTCGGTGTTGGACCTGCTGGGACAGGCAAAACATATTTAGCTGTAGCTTGCGCAGTTGAAGCGTTATTAAAAAAAGAAATTTCTAAGATTATCTTATCAAGACCAGCGGTGGAGGCTGGGGAGAGGCTTGGTTTTCTCCCAGGAGATTTAAAAGAAAAAATCGACCCTTATCTAAGGCCATTGTATGATGCTCTTAATGATCTAATTACTTCAAAGACATTAGAGAGATATCTAGAAAATAATACAATTGAAATTGCTCCTCTAGCATTTATGAGGGGTCGAACTCTAGAAAATTCATATATTATTCTTGATGAAGCACAAAACACTTCGTCAATGCAAATGAAGATGTTTTTAACAAGACTTGGAAAAAATTCAAAGATGGTTATTGCAGGTGACTCAACACAAGTTGATTTACCTAAAGGTGAAAAATCCGGCCTTAAAGAAATATTAAATATAATGCCAAAGACAAATGAAATTGGAAAAGTTATATTTAAGAAAAGCGATATAACAAGGCACAGTTTGGTAACAAAAATAGTCGAGGCCTATGAAAAAGATAATAAGGCTCTAAATAAAAGTGAGTAAAATATATATTGATATTTCTGCTAAAGAAATCTGGCAAAAAGATGAAATCAATTTAGTTCGGAAAGTTCTATTGTTTTGTTACGAGGCATTACCTTTGAAGGAATCTTTCGAGCTAAGTGTAAGATTAACAGATGATAAAGAAATAATGGATTTAAATAAAAAGTTTAGAAATAAGAACTCTCCAACTAATGTTTTATCATTTTGTTCTCAAGAAAATAAGTATGATAAATTAGAGTTGCAGGTCCTTGGTGATATTGTAATTTCAAGAGATACATTAATAAAAGAATTAGCAGGAACTAAAAAAACACTTGAGCAACATATTTCTCATCTTGCAGTTCATGGATTTTTGCACCTTTTAGGATACATTCATGAAGATGATAATGAAGCAAAAACAATGGAAAATTTAGAAATTAAAATTCTAGAAAAATTAAATATTCCAAATCCATACTTAGGTATCAATTAAAATGAAAAAATATTACTCCAAATTATTAAATTTTATTCAACTAAACTTTGAAAAAATAAAATATATTCTAATAAAAAAGGAAAATATTTCTCTAAAAGACATAGTTAACGATCATATTGATAATGAAAGAGAGTTTAGTATTGAAGAAAAAGAGATGCTCACTAATATTATCGGCTTTGGGAAATCCCGTGTTGAAGACTCCATGGTTCCAAGAGCTGATATAATCTCAGCAGACATAGAGACTTCCGCAGAAGAAATTATTAAATTATTTTCAGAGTGTAATCATTCAAGGATAGCAATTTATAGAGAAAATTTGGACGATCCGATCGGAATGCTTCACATAAAAGATTTCGTTGGCGCATTATCAAAAAAAAATATTGAAGATATTGTATTAGAGCCTTTGGTAAAGGATATCTTATTTGTACCCCCTTCCATGAAATCCCGAGAATTATTATTAAAGATGCAAGTTTCAAGAATTCATATGGCACTTGTAGTTGATGAATATGGTGGGACAGATGGTCTTTTAACCATTGAGAATCTTATTGAAGAGATTGTTGGCGAGATTGAAGATGAACATTCCGAATCTGAATTATATAAGATTAATATTTATGAAAATTTTATTGATGTACCAGCTAGATCCACTATTCAGGAAGTTGAGGAAATAGTTGGTTTTGAACTTTTAAATGATGATATTGACGAAGAAATTGATACTATTGGTGGTTTAGTATTTCTTTTAGCAGGAAGAATACCTCAAAGAGGAGAATTAATAACACATCCTAAAGGCTTTGAAATAGAAATTAAAGAAGTTGATCAAAGGAAAATAATTAATGTTAGATTTAGATTAAAAGTTAAATAAAAATGATTTTCACCTAGCTGGACGAAAAAATGAAATATTTATTATTTAGTTTGATGACATTTTTTGCTGGATCGATATCGAATTTTGCTCTTGCTCCTTGGAATTATATTTTTGTTCTACTGTTTTCTTTTCCAATATTTTTTTTTGTATTGCAAAATATTTTTAACGAAAAAAAAATTAAAAATAAATTTTTATCTTTTATTCTTTTTGGGAATATATTTTTATTTGGATATTTCTTTTTTGGCCTCGTATGGATTAGCTCAGCCTTTGACTATAAAGAGGGATTTGCCGAGTTAAAGTTCATAAGTATTTTTGGTTTACCCTTGTTATTGTGTTTAATAACTACTCCAGGATGGATTCTTACAACCTTTTTGTGGGGAAATGGTCTTCGAGGTTGCTTTGCTTTATCAGCTGGTATAATTACAGGAGAATTCTTAAGGAGTTATTTTTTCTCTGGTTTTCCATGGAATTTATTCGGTCATTCTATTGGGTTTAATGATTTTTCGATGCAAGTCGGGTCGATTTTTGGATTTCAACTATCTGGATTTTTAGTAATTTTATTTGCTTTGGCACCGATTCTTTTTTTAAAAAAGGATACTCTTGTATGGGGAATTATTTTTTCTTCAATTATACCAATTTGCATAATCTATGGTTATTTTAGGTTACCCTCAGAGATAAAATATCTAGATAAAGATTTTTTAATTATTCAGTCTAAAATTTCTCAAGATAAGAAATTAAATTCAAATGAATTTGGAAATATTGTTAAAAAATTTTTGGAACTATCAAAAATAAATAAGAAAGTTGATCTAATTATTTGGCCTGAAAATGCAATACCTATATTTTTATCTGAAAATCAAGATATTAGACTAATGTTGATGCAGGGCCTAGAAAATTCTAACAATCTTTTGGTAGGCGATTTAATAATAAAAAATGAAAGCGATATTTATAACTCAGCAGTTTTAATCAATGAAGATGGAAAAATAACCTCATCTTATGATAAAGTTCATCTTGTACCTTTTGGAGAATA
>CEVE01011078.1_pt1 | contig 11333 bp, 14 predicted proteins | sample 356431 | NCBI WGS metagenome assembly CEVE01 (sample SAMEA2622764, study PRJEB7988) | marine metagenome | isolation source: saline water (ENVO:00002010), including
GTTCTGCTGCTACTGCAACTGGTTCTGCTGCTACTGCAACTGGTTCTGCCCCCGTCGGATTAGACGCTACATTGTCCAGGAAGTTTGCTATATCATCTGCTGAAGGTAGAGAAGATAATCTACTTCCCGGCAAAAATTTTGTCCCCATTTCAGGAACCATTTCGCCCCTGAGACGCAAAACTGTATCTTTATCAATCTGAGTATAAGAATCTGAATAGTCCCCGCTTCCTACTGAAGGCGGGTACATCACAAACTCTCTTTGACGACGAACTGCCTTAGTAGGTCTAGGAGGCAGTCTAACTTCAGTCGTGGAAAAATCGTCTGGGACTTCGGTAAGTCCAACTGTTGAAGGGAGAGCTGTGTAAAATTGAGGTTCATCTGAAGCTATTTTTCTCTTTGGACGTCGTTTCTTTCTAGATTTCTTGGGTGAATTAACAATAAAATAAGACAAGATTGACAACGAAATCATGCACAAAAGGGCTCCAGTAATGTTGCTGATTATCTTTGCAGCTATAAGAAAAAAAACAATAAACACTATTACCAAAACGGAACCCAATTGAACTGCTAATGAGCCAAAACTAATACCCTTGTTTCTTGATTTTTTAGGTGGGCGCCTAACTCTTTTCCTTTGACTGCGGGCCATTTGGTAAATTGTCACAGTAGATGGAGTATAAGGATTTACCTATAGGAAAGTCTTTTTGTATTGATGGCTTAAGCAACTAAAATGATTAACGTTGAATGCAACGGAAAGGTGCTTGAGTTTCCAAGTGAAATAAGTGCAAATGAAGTCATTAAAAAAGCGTATGGAAAAAAATCTGGTGCCGTTGCAGCCTTGGTCAACGATGAACAAAAAGATTTGTCCTATTTACTAAACGAAAATTGTCGAGTTGAACTAATTCGAGAGGATTCTAATGAAGGTTTATACATAATGAGACATTCATGTGCGCATCTTTTAGCACAAGCTGTTACAGAACTGTTTCCTAATGCAAAACCGACAATTGGACCTCCTATTAATGATGGTTTTTATTATGATTTTTTTATGGATCCCATTAATGAAGATGACTTAAGAAGAATCGAAAAATTAATGAAAAAAATAGTCAAACAAAATTTACCAATCCAAAGACAAGAACATAACAATGAGACTTTGAGGAAAATGTTTTCTGATAACTCATTCAAAATGGAAATAATGGATGATAAAATTGGACAAGAAGTTGGTTCTTCAACATATAAGCAAGGTAATTTTGTGGATCTATGTAGGGGGCCACACGTCGAAAGTACTTCCAAATTAAGGTGGTTTAGACTGACTAATACAAGTCAAGCATTTTGGAGAGCTGATTCATCAAGGGAAACACTTGTTAGAATTTATGGAATGTGCTATTCATCAAAGGAAGATCTTCAAAATCGTGAAAAATTACTTCGTGAGGCTGCAAAGAGAGACCATCGAAAATTAGGGAAAGACTTGCAACTATTTCACATTGATGAGATGGTAGGTCAAGGATTAGTTCTTTGGACGCCACGCGGAGCTATAATCCGAAATGAACTACAACAGTTTATTTCAGAACATTTAATCCGTCAAGGTTACCAACAGATATACACTCCACATATTGGAAAGCTTGATCTTTACCGGACATCCGGCCATTTCCCATACTATCAAGACAGCCAATACCCTCCAATAATAAAACGAGATACTTTACACAGATTATCTGATGAAAACTGTACCTGTGGAGACCTATCAAATTTGATGTCAGAAGGTGAAATTGATGGATATATGCTAAAACCTATGAATTGTCCACATCATATTCGCGTGTACGCAAGTCAACCAAGATCATATCGTGACTTGCCTTTAAGATTAGCCGAATTTGGAACTGTGTATCGCTGGGAGCAGTCTGGAGAAATCTCAGGGATGACTAGAGTAAGGGGCTTTACCCAAGACGACGCTCACTTATTCGTTACAGAAGATAAAATTGAGCAAGAGTTGCTTGGTTGTATTGAATTAGTCAAAGTTATTTTTGGGACATTAGGAATGAAAGATTATCGTGTTAGAATTGGACTCCGAGATTCTGATTCTGATAAATATGTAGGTAGTCCTGAAAAATGGAACACCGCTGAAGAAGCATGTCGAAATGCTGCAGCATCACTAGGCGTTGAATTCAGTGAAGAGCACGGTGAGGCTGCATTTTACGGTCCAAAGATTGACTTTGTAGTAAAAGATGTGTTGGGAAGAGAATGGCAGTTGGGCACAGTACAAGTGGACTATAACTTACCAGAAAGGTTTGATCTAACATATGTTGGTCCAGATGGCGAAAAACATCGTCCTGTTATGATTCATAGAGCGCCATTTGGTTCTATGGAAAGGTTTTGCGGAGTATTGATTGAGCATTTCAATGGAATGTTTCCAACTTGGCTTTCTCCTATACAAGTTCATATTTTGACAATCTCTGAAAAGCATAAGGAATACGCCGAACGAATTGCTCAAACCCTACGCGATTTAGCATTGCGAGTCGAAGTGGACTCTGGCGATGATACTATAGGAAAGAAGCTAAGAACTCATCGGAAAATGAGGCCTGCATATCTTATGATTCTTGGGGACGACGAGCAAACCAATGGAACTGTATCATTTATGGGACCCAGCAGGGAACAGAATAAAGGAATATTGCTGAAAAAATTTATTTCAGATGTAACTGTAGAAATAAAATCAAAGTTATAGAAAATTTTATTGGCGCCGAGGGAGGGATTTGAACCCCCGAGGGAAATTTCCCACCGGCTTTCAAGGCCGGCGCTATACCGGGCTAAGCGACCTCGGCTCATAAAAAAAGAGATCAGCCCAAATTAATTTGGGCTAACCATTTTTGACTCTAAGTAAATTTAAACTTACTTTCGACCGCGAGCCATCTCGGACCTAGCTACATCGCCATCTTTATCGATATAGTATAGGAATTTATCTTCTCTAGTGACACCTGCATCTGCAACTTTTTCTGGTCCGCCACCGGTCTTTTTACCGCCTCGAGCCATCTTAGTTCTCCATACGTGTCCGTCTTTTCCTAAATAATATAGGTAGCCTGCTTCTTTTGTTACTCCTGTCTTTTCAACTTTTTCAGCCATGGTTTAACACCAATAGTTTAGAAAGTGCACAGTATATATACTTATCCTGTGAACGTCGTCGTGAAAAAAATGGATAGATATGTTTATAACTAAGCTTCTAAAATAAGAGCTCATGGACATGTCCACTGAAATTGGCGATGGAGTAATTATGGATTATTTCGTATCAATGTTGTTGATAGGAATCGGAGTTGCTCTATTAGCTACTGGCTTATTCACATCATACTTTGGTGCAGGTAAATCTCAAAAGATTGGTTTTGGACTCCTTGCCACTGGAATTTTGGCAATAATCATAACATACATCCTAACTTTTGAAGCTGGAACAGGAGTAACGACTCAGTTTAATGATGGAGTATTCATGGATGCTCTAGTATCTGGAATTTCGGCGTTAGCTGGAATGATTATTGGAATGTTTGTAATCTTATTCGTACTTATGAAAGTAGATACTGTTGATGATTTAGAAGATTTAGACTTAGAAGATCTCGAAGATTTAGACTTAGATGAAGAACTTAAAAAATTGGAAAAAGAATTAAATGCTGAATCAACTGATTCATCAGGAGAGGAGGAATAAATGGCTGAAACGTCTGAGATTGCAATATCTATGCTTATTGTTGGTTCTGCCATATCTATGCTGTTGATGGGATTACTCATATCATATTACGGCAGTAGTAAAACTAGAAATGTTGGAATTTTATTTTTAGCGCTAGGTATAGCTTTAATTTACTACGTAACTTCAATGGCATACGACAGTGTAGTATTCATGAACTCTATCCTCGCTTTCGTCGGCGGAATGCTAGGTGGAATTATTGGTATAGTTATTTTCTTAGTTGCAATAATTAAATCATAATTAATCAACATTAGTCTAAAATAGAATAGCGATGCGTAAGCTTTGTGAAGTCGGAAGACGACCTTTGGGATACGGGAAAAGAAGACGATACTTCTAGCTTAAATTCTGACGATGATAATCCTACTCTAGACTTATCTGAAACTTCGCCTGAAAAAGATGGAAAAGAAATTAATCTGGCCATACCCGAAAAAGCTGAAGCTACTGAGAAGGACGAAGATTGGGCAATTCCTTTGGCTGAAGATGTAGATGGCTTAAATCTAAGGACGATTGGAATAGTAGGTACTGTTGTTATTCTCCTCCTAACTGGAACTCTTTTTTTCTTATTAAATGAAACAAACGCTGAAATTCAAGTTCCAAATGAAAGATACGATGAACAAATTAATTATAGCGTAAATGGCTTCTTAAATTTTGACAGTAATTTAGATGTTCCTATACCATTTGGATTCTTTGATAATGATATTGTAATAAACAATTTAGACGTCGTTTTCCAGGGTGAGCTATCTCTTGGAATAGAAGGACCCCGTCACGTTGAAAAAAATGGATATGGTGAGACTAAAAATTCTCTTTTTAGGAAATATATTGAGCAAGACCTTAACGATGTTGATGGTACAATTACTGAAGAAGGATCTGAACCTGCAGAACTAAAGAATTCAAACATAAAGAGCACACAAGACCAATATGTTGATAGTAGTTCTCTAAATATTATTCGATCAGATATAGTTTCCAATGCTTCTACTGCAAAAATCTCAGGAATAGGGCAGCGATGGGCATGGCAGAGTGCAACGGATTGGATACCTCGCCAACATAGCAGCGGCATATTGCCCCATGGGAATGCGTATATTGGAAAGACTTTGACGGTGGGTGATAGTGGAACATTATACGAAAGTGGCATTCAATTTAATACTAAAGTGGATAAAGGTGAAAAAATAAAAGATTATGATACAGTAAAAATACAGATAATGACCTCATACGTCTCAGATTCATTACTTGGATATGAATATGAATACAGTTATGCGTTTTCATTTTACATGTCAGAAGTCAGTAGCCTACCTTTAAAATTTGAAATGAGATTAACTTCTGAAGCGAAATCACCAGGCGCTCAACTATATTCAATTGATTTAAAATATACTGCAACAGCTAAAGATGTATTTGAGGGAAATGAATTTGTTCCCACCAAAAATTACGACTCTGTTTCACCTAACAGCGAGGGTGAATTTTTGGCTTGGGACAATGGCGCACCTGCCTTAGGTACATCTTGCAACGAAAATTCACAGCTTAATGGAAATTTTAACCTACAAACGGGAATTGCTGAGGCTAGAAACAATATCTCTTCTTTTGACAATTACATCAAAGACCAACAGGCCAAAAAAGAGGAAGCTTTTGTTATTGAAGCTAATTTTAGCTCTAATAATGATAAAAGATGGAATTTTACAATGGCACATAGTGATGAGCAGTCTCAAAAAGTAGATGGTTGGATTGTAGACTACCGTCAAGAAAAAATTAATCGCACTACTTATGTAAACGGAACTGAAAAAGAACTAGATAACCCTATTCTAAAAATGGAAGAAATAGAAACTCCATTGACTGTTTGCTCAGCTGAAAGTCTTATGACTAATTTTGAAGAGATTGCTGATTGGGCTATTGATAAAAATACTAATAATGTTAATTATGAAACCACTACTCTAATTTTAGGTCAAAATTTGATATCTGAACAGAGCCTTTCGTCTCCAACTTCTATTCTTGACTTTGGAAATTTAGATCTAATTAGCGCAATATCGGACTTAAATTCCGGTAACTTGAATTTTAATGATTACTCTAATAACATTGATGTTGATACTGCTGGAAGTTACGCATACTTCCTCGACAGAAGTGGAGGCAGTGACTCTTTAAGTTATGATTATCAGGAAGTAGCTGGAATTGATGCAAAAAATGGATTAGTTATGTTTAATTTACAATCTAAAAATGCGCTTTAGCCAATATAGTTAACGTCTACTTTTTCTTCAACTTCAGATTCACTCTCTTTCAATTGATTTGTTATGCTATCAACTTGCTTAGCTCTCTTTTCTAATTCCTCAAGATCTATTTCAATACCTAATAATTTCTGAAGAGACTTCAAAACAACGCTTGCTGATTTAGGATCTACCATATATCCACTAGTTTCTCCCATTAAGCAGCCGCCTTCCATTCCTTGCAACTTACCCAAGCCCAATAAAAGTCCTGAAGCTCCAACTATCCCGGCACCGGGTTCACCATCTATGAATTCAACACCTGCTGATTTGAATAACTCTACCATACCTTGGGAAGTAGCTGCACCAAGGACCCTAGGTTCAGGAACTAATTTACCCAAACCATAACCTCCTAATGTATAAATGCTAGAAACCCCCATCTCTTTAACAAGGGAGATTAATTGACTGCATAATTCATACTGCCCGGAGGAATCCATACCTTGGTATTCGCCTACTAAAAATAACAGATCATTATTTTTTCCTTTACCCTTGTGATAATAGAGTTCATTATTAACTAATTTAACAATACCGTCATCATCAATCAAAACTTGTGGAGGAAAATGGGAAGAATATATTTCAGTACATTTTTTAGCTTTCAATTCTTCAATTAAATGCATTGCTGCTAATTTACCAACATTTCCCACACCTGGCAAACCTTCGAGTAGTATTGCATCTTTTAATTGAATATCTTCAATTTTAACAACTTCTGTAAAACTCAAAATGATTTCTCCTTTAGCATTCTTCGATATTTTCCGTATTTGTCTTCAGGAGAAAATTTAGGAGGGAGTGGATTGGATGTTTTAATATTACAACTATCACAATCGGAACTTAAAGTAAACATATTGCATTTCTTACACTGTAAAATTGAAGAACGCATTATGTCCTCTCAAAAGAACCTACACCACCCTCTTTTTTGAGGAGACTTAAAACCAAATCTACTGCAGACTTCAATTCTTCTTCTGCTTGCTTGTAGTTTGGGGCTTTAACTAATACTCTATAGTTAGGAGCTCCATCTGAAGTTATTGTCAATTTGCTATCTTCATGGATCGCTTTAGGGCCCATCAATGAAGCTTTGATTCCTTCTACACCGTCTTCTTTTTCGGAAACTAAACTGAGCATTCCTCCTATAGTAACATATGGTGGGGTAACATTTTCTATTCCTACCTTGATAAAGTCAGATACCCATTTCCCTTTCCATACTTTTTTGAAATCATCACTATTAATGACTGACTCTTCAAACGCGCGATATAGGCTTTCGTAATCATTAACTAAATCTTCTCTAATTTCATTACGTAATTTTTCGTAATCTACATTTATGTTTTTAGCAACAAGTTCAAGTAATTTGGAAGCTCGTTGTTCATTTTTCCATTCTCTTATTTTCTCTTTTTTCCTATGTCCTGAAACTTGTCTTACTGACGCATCGATGATTTTACTACCTTTTTTAACTTTAGTAACCTTAGCAACAACCATTTGGCCTTCACGAATAAAATCTCGTATATATTTTACCCAACCTGAAGCTACTTCTGAAATATGAACAAAAGCTTTCTGATCTGTATATTCAAGTAAATCAAGAGTAGCGCCGAAATCTTTTACTTCAATAACACGCCCAATAATGTAATCGCCGTCCTCAGGTACGTCCAAAGGACTCACTCAAGCTCCTCTAGTATCTCCCCAAGAATCTTAGCCTTACCGCCTGTAGGAAGTGCAATTGTTGAACCTGTAACTGGATCCTTAACTACAGTATCACACTTATCAAAAATCACTACGGTGTAGTCGCTATCGGGACTTTTAACTTTTAGAAATTTACTTTTTGTCATTTTTACTCCGTTAACTCGAACTTTTTAGCTCTAAAGTTTTTCTTGTGGTGTGCTTTACCTGTTTCAGTACATCTATACCTAACATAAACTCTTTTTGTAGGCTTTTCACGACCTTCTGGTTTAGGTCTAGGAAAACCACCGTAGCCAGACGTTACACTTCGAAACTTTCTTTGTCCTCTTGCTAACTCTGAAGCTCGCTTCTTTTTAACTACTTCAATTTCATGAAGTGTATGCTTTTTTGCATAAGGGCTGTACATCTTAACTTTTCGTGGTATTTTCATGATACCTGAGTCCTCAGGAAACGCTCCGAGCCAAAGGGTTTAATAAAGCTAATCCGAGAAATCAATTTAACGCTTTAATTTCTTTGTGCTTGAAACCAAAAAGAGCTTGAATTAACGCTAAGGGTAGTTTAAACCAGAAATTTGTTGTGGCTTTACCTTTGTACTCTCCTCTTGTTAAGTCAGCTAACATTCCAAAAAAAGCTGGTGTTCTACCTAAAGCGAAACCTACTTTCATGAAAAATGGCTTATAAATTTTATGTTTAGTGTTTGCAGCACGATACATATCTCTACTGTAATGCGAGCGCCAATACTGTTCAAATAAAGTCGGATCTCCCTTAGAAATTGCTTTAGCTGCAAGCCTTCCACCTAACGCACAATGATTGAGGCCTTCTCCGTGAATGGGATTTACATGGCCTGCCGCATCACCACAAAGAACCCAATTATTGCCAGAAACAGGCTCATCGAACAGTTTCGGATCATTGTAGGAAGGAATTACTGAACCAAACTTCTTACAATCGACAATCTCTCCTGTATCCTTCAGTTTCCATTTACCATTGCTGACAAACTCACCGGGCCATCTTTCTGCAAGAAGTTTATCTAAAGCTTCACGCATGCCTGGAGTTCCTGAATTATAACAATAACCAATATTGTAATGATCACTCTTAGGGAATACCCAAAGATATCCTTCTTCTCCGGGTATAGCACCTACAATGAATTCCACATCATTTTCATCTGGTTTTATCGATAAATAATATCCTGCTGCGGCAAAGAGATGCTCTCGTGGTATTCGGTCCATAAAATGCTTACGTGTGAAACCATTGACACCATCTGCACCAATGATGTATTTTGATTTATATTTACCATTAATCAACCAAATATTATCAACTAATTCTAATGATTTAACTCTTTCAATGATATGACCTGCACCTGCTTCTTTAGCTCTGTTAAATAAATAAAAGTCCCAATCGTCTCTTCGAATTAATTTACCTTTATTTACTGGAATTTTTAATTTAGTATCATTGTAAGTAAAGGAAATAGAAGACATTTCGCATTCAATCGACTCATCTGGAGCATCCATCCATTCAATACCTTTAACAGGTAAACCTCCTCCACAGGCCTTTCTTCTGGGGTGAGCATGATCAAATAAAAGTACAGACAAGCCACGTTCTGCCGCCTCGCGGGCTGCTGATGAACCTGCAGGTCCTCCTCCTACAACTGCAACGTCTACGATTTCCACAATTATCTATCGCGAATGCTCTAAATTAAGGTTTACGACTCGGTCTGAATTTTGGAATAGGACAACTGACTTTCGCTTCCTTCTATAGATTTAAAAATACAACCTTGAAGAATCAAATCTTTCTGTCCTAATCTAGAAACTACATAAATTACTCTAGGTTCTTCAAAATCTAAAATTGTAAATAATGGGTCATCTAGATTTATAAGATTTAAAGAAGCTGTGCTATTATTGTAAACAACGAATGATTCGAAATCAAAGCCCCTTCCTTCAATAAATATTCTGTGTCTTTTGCCTGAAAAACTAAAACTAGGCAATTCCTCACTAACATTTACTGAATCCATGTTATCACAGTTTGCCTGCATTTATAGAACTTATTATTATAAATGAGAATTTAATTTTAGAAATGCTGGACCCCATTTAAAAACCGACATGATTTTCTGAGCTTGTTTTAACTGCCCACAAATTAGTAAAGCTGATGCAATTGCTTCTGCTGTAGTTAGTTTACCTACCTTACCGGAGTTTACAGGGTTAGCAGGAGTTACTAAAGGTAAACTTCGAGGCTCTAGACCCATTAAGCGTAATCGGGAAAACGTTTCTGGAGCCCTGTTCCATGAGCAATCTACACCAACAATTCCACCAACTTCCGCAAGAGGAATATCTTCATTACTGAGTACTTTTTCTGAAAAAGGATCTAAAACTATTCCCATGGGTGGTAATGTCTTGAAATTTGAGTGATTATCTGAAAGATTAAACCTTTCTAACCTTTTGGCAGTACATTTTTTAGGATCGTCTTGATCGAAGCATAAAATTCTGATATTAAATGACATGTAACGAAAAGTCGATCGGTAATGACGACATTGTCAAGCTTCCTAAACTTATAAAATCTGCATTTTTTGCATATTCTGCCACATTTTCAATAGTCACTCCACCCGAAATCTCAATTTCTATGTTTGAGATTTGTCGCAACTTTTTGATAGTTTTTGCTGCGTCCAGAGGAGTAAAGTTGTCAAGCATAACTCTATCGGCCCCGCACTCGGCTATTTCCAGAGCTTGTTCTTCATTATCTGCCTCAACTTCAAGCATTAAGTCTGGATACTTAGTTCGAGACAGAGATATAGATTCCTTTATACTCTTAGATAACTTAAGATGATTATCTTTAATTAATATTGCATCATCTAAACGCATGCGGTGAGTCTGACCCCCTCCGTGAACAACTGCCTCTTTTTCAAGCTCTCTAAGCCCGGGAAGTGTTTTCCTTGTAGCTAATATTTCCACGTTAGAATTTGCGCCTTTAGCTATTTTTACAATTTTATTAGTGTGTGTTGAAATTCCACTAAGGTGACTTAAAATATTTAATAAAAGACGCTCAGTTGCTAAGACATCATAAGCTCTTCCCTTAAGTGAAAGAATTAGAGGTGAATCTATTGTGTCTCCATCACTGTAGTCTGTAGTAAAATAAATACCGTGACGCTCTAGAAGATCGAGACATACCTTAAGGCCTGAAATTACTCCCGGACCGCCCGTTACTTTGGCTTCACATGGTTCATTTTCAACCACGGCCTGAGATGTAAAGTCACCTTCGCCAAAGTCTTCAGCAAACCACTCATCTAATTTGTCTTGCATTGCGACTAATGTTTAGATTGTTGCTTTAAGCTCTTCTACGTAAAACTACCAATGTAGTTAGTGCTAAGAGTGAAGCTATTAACCCGAAACCTGGTGTAGAACTATCTTCTTCGGACTCAATCTCTTCTACTTCAACTTCTCCTCCGCCAGTTGTCTCTTTAACTTCAATATTTGCTGAGAAATCTGGACTGGTATATTCACTACCATCAGATGAGGTTACAACTACTTGGAAAGTATAATCTCTTCCAGATAATGCTGCTGCATCAGGTGAAAGTGTTATTGTTATCGCTTGTGTTTGTCCTCGACCAATTTGTATGGTTTCAACCCCTAGCGAAGCCCAACTTGGTGCATTAGTCATGGCCAAAGATAGAGTGTCTATTCCATTACCATTATTTGTGACATTCAACTTCAAAAGAATTTGAG
>CEVE01052815.1_pt1 | contig 11305 bp, 9 predicted proteins | sample 356431 | NCBI WGS metagenome assembly CEVE01 (sample SAMEA2622764, study PRJEB7988) | marine metagenome | isolation source: saline water (ENVO:00002010), including
AAACAGTGTTTAAGTTCGGGGTTCCATGTCGTTTGCGATAAGCCGATGACCGTCAGCTTGAATCAGGCTCAAGAATTGGCTGAATTAGTTAAGGAGACCGGCCTTTCATTTGGTCTTACTTATAACTATACGGGCTATCCGATGGTTCGCCAGGCACGAAGAATGGTCTTAGAGGGACAGCTTGGAGAAATTAGGAGAGTGAGTTGCGAATATTTGCAAGGATGGCTGGCAAAAGATCTTTCAGAGAACAAGCAAGCTGCATGGAGGACCGACCCTGAGCTGGCAGGACCGACAGGTTGTTTTGGAGATATCGGTAGTCATGCCGAAAACCTTGTGAGTTATGTCTCCGGTCTTGAAATGAAGGAAGTTTGTGCTGATCTAACTCGTTTCGTTCCAGGTCGAAGACTTGATGACGATGGAACAGTGTTGATTCGATTTAGCGGCGGCGCGAGAGGATACATATCAGCTAGTCAGATCGCTGTAGGGCGAGAAAATGATATTTCGTTAGAAATTTATGGGACCCAGGGAAGCATAGAATGGAAACACTCAGATGCTAACTCACTCGTTTTTCGGAGCAATGATGAGCCGTTAAAGCTATATCGGTCGGGCGGGCCGGGTGAAGAGAGCATGTCACGAGATCATGGACTTCCAGCTGGTCACCCTGAAGGATTTATAGAGGCATTTTCGGAAATCTACCGTAATTTCTTCGAGAATATGAGGGATGGCGCTCAGCCGGAGTTTCCTTCGGTCATGGATGGTGTAAGAGGGATGCGTTTCCTGGAGACCGTTGTCGCAAGCTCGGAGGAAGGAAGTGTTTGGAAATCCGTGGAAGGAGAAGTCGGATGAAAACACTGAAAGGACCAGCAATTTTTTTAGCGCAATTTATGTCTGATGAGGAACCTTTCAGCTCGCTGAGTAAGATCGCGGCCTGGGCTTCGAAATTAGGATTCGTTGGAATTCAATTGCCGATCGGTAATCCCGATTTTATTGATGTGAAAAAAGCTGCCGAGAGCAAAGTGTATTGTGATGAGCTTAAGGGGCATTGTTCCGAGTTTGGAATAGAGATCACCGAGTTATCGACTCATTTGGAGGGGCAACTAATTGCCGTGCATCCAGCGTATGACAGGTTATTTGACAGTTTTGCTCCTGAGGCGGTTCGCAATAATCCAAAAGCACGATCAGATTGGGCCTCGCAACAGTTGAGGCTGGCTGCGCAGGCTAGTGCTAATTTGGGACTCTCAAACCAGGCCACATTTTCCGGGTCGCTTTTATGGCCGTATATCTATCCCTGGCCTCAGAGACCGGCGGGCCTTGTTGAGGAAGGTTTTAAAGAACTGGCAACCCGCTGGTTGCCTATCCTCGATGTGTTTGATGAGGCAGGCGTCAATCTTTGTTACGAAATACACCCCGGAGAAGATTTGCATGATGGATCGAGTTTTGAATTATTCCTGGAGGAGGTAAAGGATCACCCAAGAGCGAACATACTCTATGACCCCAGTCATCTTGTCTTGCAAGGTATGAATTATCTCGATTTTATCGATATATATCGCGATCGCATCAAGATGTTTCATGTGAAAGATGCCGAATTGAATCCGTCCGGAAGATCCGGAGTTTACGGTGGTTATAGTGATTGGCTGGATAGACCCGGGAGATTTCGCTCCCTTGGAGACGGTTCGGTTGATTTTAAAGCGATTTTTTCGAAATTAGCCGCATATGATTTTGATGGGTGGGCTGTCTTGGAGTGGGAGTGTTGTTTGAAGAACCAAGAGGATGGTGCGAAGGAGGGAGCCTCTTTTATCAAAGATCACATCATTAAAGTTACCAATAAAGCATTCGACGATTTTGCAGCCTCACCAGCCTCCGCTGATCTCAACAGAGTGATTTTAGGACTTGAAGAAGACAGGACTTAAGTGATGCAGGAAATATTGGAGCGAGATGCGAAAATACTTTCACAGGATCAACGGGTTGAGTATTTCGAAAAAGGTTACCTTGGCCTACCTGGTTTTTTATCCCAGGGTTGGTTGGATCGCCTCAATCAAATCACCTCTGATTTTATAGAAATCAGTAGTGGTTTAAGCTACGAAATAGGGCCCGGAAAAGACAAGCGCTTTGATTTGGAGCCGAGTCATCAGCCCGGTGCTCCCCGGATCAGACGGCTTAACTCTCCGGTTGATCACCATCAGGAATATTGGGACTTTGCCAGCAAAGGCCCTTTCGTAGAAATCGCGGAAGATCTCTTAGGCCCAGATGTTAAATTTCATCACTCGAAGTTGAATTTTAAATGGGGGGATGGAGGTGAAGAAGTGAAGTGGCATCAGGATATACAGTTCTGGCCACACACCAATTATGAGGTGCTTACGCTTGGTGTTTACCTTGAGGATGTAGACCCGACTATGGCTCCGATGGGTATCATTCCAGGCAGTCACGACGGTCCTTTATTCGATCTCTATGATGAGTCGGATACTTGGACGGGAAACATCTCCGAAAATGACTTAACTCTTGTAGAATTGGATTCTGCTGAGTACCTAGGCGGTCCAGCTGGTACGGTGACTGTGCATAATTGTCGCTGTGTTCATGGATCAGCCCCCAACTTGAGCAGCAGATCACGGCCGCTGTTTTTGTGTGCCTATTCAGCGGCACACGCTCTCCCAATAACCGATCTCACTCGTGGGGGGAAATATTCGGAGACGATTGTTAGAGGTAAAGCCGCCAGGTGGGCTAAATTCGACTCAAGGCCGGTGTTGCTCCCACCTGATTGGTCAAAGACGAGACACAAATCCATCTTCGAACATCAACAGAAGGAGAAGTAAATGCAGCTGCGTATTTATCCTACTAACGCCTTTTGGTAGTCATCAAGTTTTGGAGCTGTAGGCAGCTTAAATCTGCCGGAGGCCAAGTCCTCAAGCACTTGTGGGAATTCATCCGCGTTGACGAAACGATCGCTCCAGTTGGTTGTCGAGGTAACGGACTCTACTGCGGCTCTTCTCCTCGCAATAACTTTCTCGTTAGATTTTTCTTTAGGCATCATGCAGATGAGACTGGCAGCCCTAAAGAGGCGGTCATCAAAATCGGGGGTCCCCACGCCAGGGCTGCTGCAGTGAATGGTTCTTGAATCCCAGAGCATGAGATCACCGGGCTCCATATGACAGATTACGGGTTCGGCATCAGCCAGCAGTGGATCATCGTTCGGAAAACGAAAATGATCGATGGAGGGATGTATGCGTTCTAACCTTTCCTTATACATCTCTGGGATGGATTCAAAACGCCTGTGGCTACCAGGCACCATAACGTTACCTCCGGTCTGCGGAGAAGTCGGCAGTAGATTAACAAGACCTTGCACGCAATGTTTGCCAGGCCGCCCTATAGGATGTTGATCAATGTGAAGCCAACTCGGGCCCTCGTTCGTTTTCCAATTTCGCTTATAGGTCCACGGTCTCCATAAAGCTATGCCATCAAAACTAACGAGGAGTTCATCGTCCTGCCAAAGGTTAGTAAAGGCAGCTTTGACAGCTGGCACGCTGCGGATATACCACTGAGCTTTGCTATGTCCTATTCCGTGACTTGGAAGAATTCCGCCATGGACAGCGGTAGGCCATCGGTCGTCGTCCCACGTTGCAACATCGTTTCGATTGATACCTGTTCCCAGCTCCTCCAGATAATCCCAGATTAAGCCAATGGCAGTGTCGGTCTCTTCCCTGTTTAACGCATTTGCAACTACGGCGAAGCCGTTCTCATCCATATAATCCGACATCTTCGGATCTTGAGGGCTCCATCTCGGCACCTCTTTATACTCTATATTGATATTTTGCATTCCCGTGCTCCCCCTAAATATCCGCGAGTTTTATCCAACGCTTATTTGGTAAAATTACCACATCACTTTAAAAAGGGATAACGAACGGAACATGAACAAATTGCAGTTGTTTTTTGACAATGTCCGCTCTAACCGAGTTTTTGAAAGCATTGTGATTCTAGTTATTGTTTTCTCAGCCGTGATGGTCGGAATCAACTCCTATGATTTAGATCCAAGGCTGGTGGGCTTCATTCTCATCGTCGATTTCGGAATCACGCTGTTTTTTCTTATTGAGCTGACCGTCAGATTCCTTGGCGAACCCAACAAGCGGGAATTTTTTAAGTCCGGTTGGAATATTTTCGACACAATGATTGTGTCGATAAGCTTGATCCCTATCGATGAGTCAGAGCTGGTTTTTTTGGGGCGATTAATCCGTATTTTTCGTGTTTTGAGAATGATTTCGATAATTCCCGAGCTCAGATTGTTGGTGAATTCTTTATTGCGCGCACTACCACAACTCGGTTACGTCGCCCTATTAATGTTCATCATATTTTACATCTATGCCGCGATCGGAAACTCTCTGTTTCAAGAGATTGACCCAACTCTTTGGGGAAACATTGCAATAAGCCTGTTGACCCTTTTTAGGGTGATGACTTTTGAAGATTGGACGGACGTCATGTACGCAACACAAGCTGTTTATTGGTGGAGTTGGTTCTATTACCTATCTTTTATTTTCCTCACCGCGTTTGCTTTTCTAAATATGATTATTGGTATTGTCGTTAAGGTACTGGAAGAAGAACACCGCGCTGAAGAGGCAGCGGCAAAAGAGAGCGAATTTGGGGGGCCAGAGCCGACTCTCTACGAGATCAAACAGCAGCTGGATGAACTGAGAGATCTTCTAAATAAGAAAATAATCAGCTGACTTTTCTGTTTTGAGGAATATTTTTGACGAGTTCTCTCTTAGCCGCTTTTCGCTCGTACTTCTTGGCCGGAGTGTTAACGATTTCGGCTAGCTCAATTCTTCTGAGCCCCTGAGTGATCCGCTCCTTGCTGACGTTGGAGTATAGGGTATTACGTTGGCGCGCATTTCTATTCAGCTGGTGAATGATGGTATTCATCTCGTAGGGTGTCGTCTCTTGTCCATGCATCGTTCCAGCTGCCCTGCTGATCGACTCGTTCATCAATGTACCGCCAAGATCATTTGACCCAGAATTTAGGCAAGCTTTCACGCCCTCATGCCCCATCTTTACCCAACTTGTTTGTATGTTATCTATCTGACCATGCAGTACTAATCTCGACACGGCATGCATCAGCACGGCCTCTCGAAAAGTAGGTCCCTTCCTGGCTTTGCCCTTCAGATACATAGGTGCTTCCATGTGCACGAAGGGAAGGGGTACGAATTCCGTAAAACCTCCGGTGCGGGCTTGTAGATCGCGAACTCGAAGTAGGTGTCGAGCCCAGTGCATAGGCTTCTCCACATGTCCATACATTATTGTCGCTGTGGTTTTAAACCCGAGCTCATGGGCAGTTTCCATTACTTCCAACCATTGAGCTGTGTTGACCTTATCCGCACATATAATTGATCTGACCTCATCATCCAAAATCTCAGCAGCAGTCCCTGGAAGAGTTCCTAGGCCTGCCGCTTTTAGTCTTGTGAGATACTCTCGAAGGCTGATTCCAAGCGTAGCTGCTCCTTGCCACACCTCCAGAGGCGAGAAAGCATGCACATGCATTTCTGGTACAGCGTTTTTAACCACCTCGAGGATATGCAGGTAGGTGTCCCCGGTATATTCAGGGTGAATTCCACCCTGCATACAAACTTCAGTTGCGCCCCTATCCCAACCTTCAGTAGTCCTACGAGCTATTTCTTCATCCGAAAGATCGTAAGGTCTTCCTCTTAGATTTTCAGACAATTTCCCTTTAGAGAAAGCGCAGAATTGGCACTTGAAATAGCAGATGTTGGTGTAGTTGATGTTCCTGTTTACAACATAGCTGACGGTGTCTCCATTTACCTGCTGTCGAAGAAGGTCAGCAGCTTGAGTGACGGCATTAAAGTCATCACCCCTGGCAGCAAAAAGGCGAACAATCTGATTTTCCTCAATGCGCTCGCCATTGGTGCACGCTTTGATAATCTCCTCGATGTCTCGCGAAGTTTGAGACGGTTCGGTGATTAAAGCATTCATTAGCTCACCGGGAGGAGGTGTCTCAGTGTCTCCTGGGCTCCATTTATCGATCCGCGCAAATCCCTCGCTGTCCACTAAGTCTAGAACTCGCTCGTGCAAGTCTGGATGTACCCAGTTTTCTAATTCCATGGCGAACCGAGGATAAACCGTCAGCCGTTCCGTTAAGTATTTTCCAGCGTTCGCCGTCTCTCTGGAAAGTTCTTCAAGGTGAGGCCATGGGGCCTCCGGATTCACAAAGTCAGGGGTGACCGGTGAGACACCTCCCCAGTCGTTGATTCCAGAGTGGACAATTTGCGGCAGAACACCGGGGCTTAGATTTGGTGGTGCCTGAACGCTCATGTTGGGACCGAACATTATTCGAGCGCATGCAATTGTCCAAAGAAGCTCATTTAAGTCTGGCTCGGGGGCACTTACCATCTTGGTGCCTTCCTTGGCTCTGAAGTTCTGGACAATAATCTCTTGAATATGCCCATATTCGTGTTGAATTTTGCGAAGCTCTAAAAGGCTCTCTATCCGCTCTCGCCTTGTTTCCCCGATGCCAATCAAAATTCCTGTTGTAAATGGAACCCTCGCTATGCCGGCATTGCGAAGTGTTTGCAGGCGAACTGAGGGCGCTTTGTCTGGTGAACCATAGTGCGGCATACCTTTTTCACACAATCTATCGGAAGCCGACTCCAGCATGATTCCCATCGATGGAGAGACCTCTCGTAAGTCCGCTAATTCTTCTGGCTCTAAATTACCCGGGTTCGCGTGTGGCAACAGTCCTGTTTCTTCAAAAACAGCCTTGGCGGCAGCTTTTAGATATTGGGTTGTTGATTCATAACCTGCCTCGGCCAGCCACTCTCTGGCGACCCTATATCGAAGCTCCGGTTTTTCACCCAATGTAAAGAGCGCCTCTTTACAACCCATTTTTTGTCCGTCCCTTGCGAGTTCGACCACTTCCTCTATGGAGAGGTAGGCAGATTTCAGTTTTCTGGGAACGGTCGCGAAGGTGCAGTAATGGCAGACATCTCGACAGAGATGAGTCAGTGGTATGAAAACTTTTCTCGAATAGGTGACAACATTATTGAAGCCCTGGTTACGAAGATCACTGGCTACGTCCGCCAGCTCCTTCGTGCTTGCCTTTTCAGATAAGTCGAGTATCTCTCTATCGTTAAGTGTCTGGCCCAAGCTAGCGCGGTGTAGGAGATCATTCATGACCGCGCCCCCCAATCGAGGTTGTCAATTAAGCGCTCCTCAATACCAGATTTCGATAGGTAAATTGCTGTCTGTGTTCTTGGGGCTTCTTGCATCACGCTGAGCAAGTCCTCGGGTATGTCAATATCTAACGCAAAACGACTAGCCGGCACAATTTTGGGGCTCAAGTTGTTTGAGTAGGCCGCGTCAACATGCGGTTTAAAACTTTTTCCATCGAAAATGTACGGAATAGCTAAGGGCGGGGAAGATATTAATCCATTCGTGCCTATGTTTTCGGAGTCAGGCATAATCGTGACGCCTGGATTGCTTCTAATAAGTAAATCGATCTCCTCGGCCTCGATACCTGGTACATCGGCAGGGACGACCAAAATACCCTTTGCGTTAAAGTTCGCTACTAGATGATGAGTTGCCTGCGTTAGCGCTTCGGCCAAACTTGCATCGGGGCTCTCGCTAAAACGCTCTGTTGCGAAAGCTGCGGCTAAGGAATCGGCTTCTCGTGCTCGTGACACAATCAAAATTCCTGTCAGCTCTTTACATCTTGATAGGGAGGTAATTACATCTCTTGCCATGGCGAGCATCAGGCCTCTTCGCTCTTCTTCAGTCAGAACATTAGAGAGGCGCTGTTTCGCTCGATCGAACGTTTTGATGGGTACGATAGCCCACATAAAGACCTCCTGATGTTCGGTTGAAGATGCAGCGAGTCCCCCTATTCAAGCTCCTTTTTTTGCTTGACTGAGTTGGAGCCGCTATTTTGAAGGTCTCTGTTTAAAGGAAACGCTCCAAAAAGCCCAAGCAATCCTCCGCCAGAGAAATGCGATCTGACAACGTTAACATGACGGTGTTGGTACTTATAGTAGGGATTTTAATCGATTTGGCGCTCTCCCTGTCAGCGTTATCGATGACAAAACCATCAAGGAAAGCTGAATAATGCTCAGCTACAGTCTTAGCGCTAGAGGGAATGCCAAGTTCTCTCATCATTTTCGCTGCTGGACCTTTCAAAGCCTGGCCCCCGATGATCGGAGAGACTGCAATGGTCGGGATCTTCGCTAATTTCTCTTTCACGCCGTTTAATTCTAAAAATGGATCAACAGATACATAGGGATTGGATGGGCAAATTATTACCCCCTGGCATCCGTGAATCCACTGTTCCAGTTTTGCTTGAAGATTCGCATGCTCTATTCCTTGGAAGCGAAAACCACTAACCGCAGGTTCGCACTTTTCTTTCACAAAATAGCTCTGGAAGGAGAGTTCACCTTTGCTGGTATTCACCAGAGTCGAGACTGGTTGGTCACTCATCGGTATGATCGGGTGCTTGATCCCAAATTTTGTTGCAATGTCTTCGGTCGCCTCGGTTAACGTTTTTCCTTTATTCAACATGGTCGTACGCTGCAGGTGGAGAGCGAGATCTTTATCGCCCAACTGAAACCATGTATCGCCGCCTAACTCCTCCAGCGCCGCGAGGAAATTCCAACTTTCGCCTTTTCTACCCCACCCAGTTTCAGTGTTGTTAATTCCTGCCAGGGCGTAGGTCAAACTGTCTATGTCCGGGCTGATCTTGAGTCCTAAGTGTTCGAAGTCGTCGCCTGTGTTTACCGCAAATGCAAGATCCGAGGGACCTAATACTGAGGCTAGCCCGCTGGCGAGTTTCGCACCTCCGACGCCACCGGTTATAGCTAAGATCCGCGGCATCAGCGGAACATGTCCTGGTCCAACGGCCGATTGATTAGGGTGCCATTCTCCTCAGGATCATTCGTAAGCATTTTTTCAGGATTAAGGCCTCTCACGATAGCGACGGGGATTTGCTCGATTGTCTCACCCATTACTAACGTTGCCGCATTCGCTACCGCGTCGGCATTGTTTATCAAGGTTGCATTCAATTTGCGATCGAAAATATCTGTGCCGCCGACCCTGTCATCCAAAACTTTTACACCAGAGCTTCCAATAGCGACGCCAATTGTCCCCATCCTCCATGGGCGATTATGACTATCCGTGACAACTACTCCGATATCCGTTACTCCTGATTTTCTCTGAAGCTTGGCCCGTATTGTCTTTGCTGACAGGTCCGGATCCTTTGGTAGTAGCAAGGCCTTTTCCCCATCCACGTGGTCAATGTTGGATTGGTCTATGCCAGCATGGGCACCGACGATACCTAATTTATGCCGTGCGATTATCACATTTTCCTTAGACCTGAGAATCTCTGAGGACTCATCAAGAATCATTTGCACCATTCTCGGATCTTTTTTCGTACTCTCTGCGAGCTCAGTTGCTTCGCGGGAAGGAGTGATGCTGGCGAGATCTCTTAGCATGCCTTCTGATTTCGAGACAATTTTCTGGGCAATACAAAGAATATCGCCCTCAAGAAGCTCAAGCCCGCACTCCCGTGACGCATCGAGGATGATGCTGGCTAAATCATCACCTTCTTCGATCATCGGTATGCCCTCGATACCGATCACAGAGAAGTTGCTCCTCATTTAGCTAGTGCTCTTGGCCAATGATCTTGATCCCGGAGTGAGATATACCTCCACTTCGATTGATTTGGATTAGAATCGAAGTCAGTGACTCCGCCGCTGCTGCATTTGCTATCGGGCCAGCATGCCAACCAGTCATTCCCGCCTCACCGATCATATCTATAACACGTTGTCTGGATTCCTTGTCGTTTCCAGTCACCAGAACGTCACACTCTATAGTCACATCTTGCTGGAGTAGGTGTGCTGCTATGTTCTGAAATGCGCTAACGACGCGAACTTCCTCTCCCAAAAAGTCTTGTGCTCGTTTTCCTGCGCTGCCCTCCGGTGGCATTTGAACTGTTCCTACCTTAGGTGGCACCAAGGGCACGGTCACGTCGATTAGAATTTTGCCTGCTAGCGAATCTTTGACTAGTTCCAATGTGCTGATCTGATGATCTGCAGGAACCGTAAGCACGACAATATCCCCCTCTCTGGCAGCTTCAGCGTTTTCCATAGCCTCGGCAGGTGTGTCTGGGCTTATCTCTTTAAGCGCCTTTACAGCGGCCTCTGCCTTCTCTTGTGTTCTTGATCCAATAACAATTTTATACCCGACTTTGGACCATCTAATGGCTAATCCTGTGCCCAGATCACCCGTTCCTCCGAGTATCGCGACTGTTTCTTTTGAAGACATCTTTTTCCCTAATTTGGATTTTGAGCTCGCGATTATGACCCGTAAGAAAGATGCTGTGAATACAGTGGTTGCAACCGCCTATATTTCGTAGGAGCCTTTTTGAAAAAAGGAGAGATAAGATGCGTATAGGAGCGATGATTGGAGCGGATGGCACAAAATCGTCCATTGGTGAAGTGATTGAGATAGGCAGAGAGATCGAGGCAGCGGGCTTGGATCACGCCTGGTTAGCGAATATTTTCTCCTATGATGCGATTACAGCGTTGGCTTTAATGGGACAAGAAACCTCAAGAATTAGACTTGGAACGGCGGTAACACCAACCTTCCCTAGGCATCCAACGGCCCTCGCACAACAAGCGATGACTGTGGCAGCTTCTTCAAATAATAGATTTACGTTGGGTATCGGTCTATCCCATAAGGTGGTAATCGAGGATATGTTGGGGTTGAGCTATGAAAAGCCGATTCGACATATGCGCGAGTATTTAGAGGTTCTAATGCCCCTAATAAAAGGGAAAACAGTCAATCACGACGGTGAAGAATACAAAGTAAATGGTTTCGCTTTGGATATACCGGGAGTCGAATCACTACCTGTTGTCGTAGCCGCATTAGGGCCACAAATGCTTAAGCTAACAGCGGAACTTGCGGACGGCACAAATACTTGGATGGTCGGTCCCAAAACAATGGAGGAGCACATCATCCCCTGCTTCGAGGCGTCAGGGAATTACTCTCCAGAAATAGTAGCTGGCATGCCTATCGTTTTAACGAACAATATCGATCATGCGAAAGAATCCATCGGTAAAAGCTTAGCAGTTTATGGTCAGCTACCCAGCTATAGGGCGATGTTAGACAGGGAAGGAGCGGACGGGCCTGCGGACGTAGCCATAGTCGGCGATGAAAATAAGCTGGGAGGAGAGATCAAACGCTTAGAGTCGCTCGGTGTGACAGATTTTAACGCAGCGATAATGGATGTAGAGGATGGGGCATATCATAGAACCCTGGA
>CEVE01068462.1_pt1 | contig 11286 bp, 8 predicted proteins | sample 356431 | NCBI WGS metagenome assembly CEVE01 (sample SAMEA2622764, study PRJEB7988) | marine metagenome | isolation source: saline water (ENVO:00002010), including
TTAAACCAAGCATCCCTAATCCAACTACACCAAGACCCATAACTGCTCCGCCAGAAAAAGCAATACTTAATGCTTCACCTAATGAATTTTGGGCAGCATTTGTTGTTCTAACATTAGCTTTTGTTGCAACTTTCATGCCGATAAAACCTGCTAATCCAGAACATATTGCTCCCATCAAAAATGAAAACCCAAGCAAACTATGGCTAGTAGAAGTTGCTTCCCCTAAGTATCCTAAATATGTTAACAGTCCACCCACGATGATAACAAAAAATGATAACATTGTATATTCAGCTTTTAAAAATGACATTGCTCCATCTGCAATATTATTGGCAATGTTTGCCATTTTTTCATTGCCTACTGATTGATTTGATACCCATTTGTCTTTAATAAAAACAAATATTAAAGCCAGTATTCCTGATAAAAGCAAAATTGACTTGTTTTCTAATATGTATTCCATTGAAATATACTCCCTGTTTTCTAATTATATTTATTCATTGTTTTTGAAACATCGTTTTCTAATAAAAACTTTATAGCATCTACTGATTCGTTGACAATATTGGTTACTTGCTGTTCATATTGGTGATCAAAAGGTGCCAAAACATAAGAAGCAAGTGAATTAGTAGATTCTGTAGTTGCAATGCCAATTTTTAGTCTTAAAAATTTATCATTTTTCAAATGATAGATAATTGATTCAATCCCTTTTTGTCCGCCTGAAGTACCGTTAGATTTAAATCTTATTTTACCTAAAGGCAAATCTGCATCATCGTAAACAACTAAAATATTATTGATATCTATATTGAAATAGTCCATATAACTTTTTAGACCAATTCCGCTGTTGTTCATGTATCCTAGTGGCTTAACTAGCCTTACATTAGCATTTTTAGAATGTACGTAATCACCTTTGCCTAACTTGAAAGTTAAACTTAATTCTTCTGCTAATTTATCCAATACCCAAAAACCAGCATTATGTTTGGTATTAGAATATTGTTGGCCTGGATTTCCTAAACCTACAATTGTCATTTTACTCAGACTGCTCCTCATCATTTTGAGATGTTTCTTCATCTTCTGAAGTTGAACTATCATCTACAATACTATCGTCTGCTTCCTCTTCAATAGTTTCCTGCACTTGCTCATTAACAGCAATTATGAGATTTTCATCATCACCTTCAGCGCTTAATCCCTCAGATAAAGATAATTGTCCCAATCTTATGGAGTCACCAATATTTAAATCAGTAATGTCAATTTCAATAGATTGTGGAATGTTTCCTGGTAAGCATGTTATATCTAATTCAGTTAATGTTTGATTTAACACACCTCCAGCTTTGACTCCTTCTGATTGACCAATAATTTCAATTGGCACCTTCACTGTTACTTCTTGGTCCATTCTAACTCCGTATAAATCAATATGAAGCATTTCTTCAGAAATAGGATGATATTGTACAGACTTAATAATGACATCTCTATTTTTTGAGCCTACAGAGATTTGATAAACTTGTGCATCAGATTTTAACGCATCATTCATAACTTTTTTGCTTACACTAAAAGGTATGCTATCTTTTGAATCATGCGAATAATATATACCTGGTATTTCATCCATATTTCGTAAACTTTTGACAAAGGACTTCTTATTGCTTAATTCTCTTTTATTTACTTCAATTTTATGACCCTTCATTTATATGACCTCATTTTAATTAAATAATTCACTAATTGAATCACCCTTATTTATTCTGATAATAGCCTCGGCAAAAACTTCAGCAACAGAAACAACTTCGAGTTTTTCAAATTGTTTGTTTGGGGATATTGTGATAGTATCACTTACTATAATTTTTTCTATCGGAGCTTCTTTTAATCTTTCTACAGCTGGACCTGATAAAACGGGGTGCGTTGCAACTGCAACAACAGATTGTGCTCCATTATCTATTGCAGTTTGAGCAGCATTACAGATCGTTCCTGCTGTATCAATCATATCATCAATTATAAAAACATGTTTATTTTTTAATTCTCCAATTAGATTAACCACCTCTGCAACATTATGCTTTGGTCTTCTCTTATCTATTAATGCAAATCCAATACCTAATTTTTTAGCATATGACTGACTCATCTTAGCACTGCCAATGTCTGGAGCTAAAACTACACCATTGTTAAAATCTAAATTAAATCCTTTTAGTTGGTTAAAAAGGATTATTCTAGAATATAAATTATCAAAAGGTACATTTGTAAAACCTTGAATTTGTGGTGAGTGCAAATCCATTGTAATCATTCTATCAACACCTGCTGCGCACATTAAATCCATAATCATTCTGGCAGAAATAGGTACTCTGGGTTGATCTTTTCTATCTTGCCTTGAATATCCATAATATGGAATAACAGCAGTTACAGTTTTAGCTGATGCTCTTTTTGCAGCATCAAGCATCAATAATAATTGGAATAAATTTTCAGCAGGCGGGTTTGTAGATTGAATCAAGAATACATTCTCGCCTCTAATATTTTCTTTAAATGCAACTCTGAGTTCGCCGTCACTGAAAGTTTCTAAATCAATTTTACCTAACGGCACGCCTGCTAGTTTAGCAATCTTTTTAGAAAGTTCAATGTTAGATGTTCCACTAAATATTTTCATAATTTTTTTTCATTTGTTATGCTGGGGGACAGGGAGTCGAACCCCGATTCCATGGACCAAAACCATGTGTCCTGCCATTAGACGATCCCCCAATAACTTTAATTTCTTTTGTGTGGTTTTACTATGCAGCAGTGATAGTTTTGTAAATGTTGATAGGCTGAATCAGCTTTCAAAAAATCCTCAAAAACACCAAACATAGTCGAGCCACTGCCCGACAAGCTAACAAATATAGAAGAATTCATTTCCAATATTCTTCTTATTTCTACAACTTCCGGATACGTTGATTTAATAATATTTTCAAAATCATTTTCAAATAACTTCCAATCAAGACTTGCTTGAAAGGACCGAAATTTATGACTATCAAACGTATTGGGCAAATCTTTTTTGAAAAAACTATACGCCCATTTTGTTGATACTTGAAAAGATGGAAAAACAAGTAGAAAATAATATTGACTAATATCGATATTTAATGGTGTCAAAATTTCACCTTTACCTTCAGCGATTTGTGTCCCTCCATTTATAAAAAATGGTACATCACAGCCTAATTCCATGGCAAGTTCTTTAAGTTCTCTATTTTTAATTTTTAAATTAAACATATCATTTAGGGCGCGTAAAACGGTTGCTGCATTACTTGATCCTCCTCCTAAACCTGCACCAATTGGAATATTTTTGGTTAAATGAACATTTATTCCAGATGATATTGTATAATTTTCAAAAATTAATTTTGCTGCTTTATAACAAAGATTGGTTTTATCATTTGGCACAATTATGGTGCCATCTGTTGTGAAATTAATTTTTTTTTCTAGATTTTTTTGAAAGTGAATTGTGTCATGCAAATCAATTTCTTGCATGATCGTAAAAATAGAATGATAATTGTCAGGTAATAAATCTAATATTTTAAGTCCTAAATTAACTTTTGAAAACGATTTAAATAGAATGCTATTTGGTGACATATGAATTTAATAAAGTATTCGTTTTTTCTGGTCCATAAATTTTTATAATCTCATTTAAACTAGGCCCATGATGATGTCCAGTTAAAACTATTCGTATAGTTTTCCAAATGTCTTTAGGGCTACTATCTGTATTTTTTTGGACTTCTTTTATAATATTATTAATTTGAAAATTATTTTCCTCATTATTTTTATTAAAGTATTTTATAAAATTCTTTAAAATAAATTGACAATTTTCTGTATTAACATATTCCAAATCTGATTTATTAAGAGATATTGAATCTTGAAAAACAAATTCTAGCGCACCTTCAAAATCGCCTAAATTATCTACTTTATCTTTTACTAAATCAATCATTGCTTTTGTGTATTTTGAGGGTTCTTCAAAAAATGGGCTTAACAAATCCTGCAATTTTTCAGTATTATAATTTTTAATATAGTGACTGTTAAAGGAATTTAATTTTTGTGTGTCAAATACAGCGCCTGACTTACTAACTCTTTCAAATGAAAATGATTTAATCAAATCATCAAGTGAATATATTTCACGATCACCTTTTTCGTGCCACCCAAGTAGAGCTAGAAAGTTAATTAAAGCTTCTTTTGTGTAACCCTTTTTTATGTAACTTGCTACAGATACATCATTTTTTCTTTTCGATAGTTTAGTTTTATCATTATTCAAAAGTAGCGGTAAATGTCCAAATAATGGAGGCTCCCAATCAAATGCTTTATATAGCGCAATGTGTTTTGGTATACTGGGTAGCCACTCTTCTCCTCTAATAACATGAGTAATTCCCATTAAATGATCATCTACTACATTTGCAAAATGATATGTGGGAAATCCATCAGATTTAATAATGATAGGATCGTTGATGAGGTTTAAATCAAATTTTACAATACCTTTTATCAAATCATTATGAGACAACTCTTCGTTTTTAGGTATCTTAAGTCTTACGACAAATTTTTCTTTATCCATTTCATCCCATATAGTATTCAAATCAAAGTCTTTAAAAATAGCATCTTCAATGGTAGCATCCTCTGATGATAATTTTCCAGAAGCTAAATTCTTTAATCTTTCAGAAGAATAAAAACATGGATAAGCATGGTTATTTTCTATTAGTTTATAAAAATATTTTTTATAAATGGAAAGTCTTTCAGATTGTCTATAAGGTCCAAATTCACCACCTATGTGCGGACCTTCGTCAAATTTGATCCCAGACCACTCTAACATAGAAATTAAATTTTGTTCAGCATTTTTAACTAATCTATTTTGATCTGTATCTTCAATTCTGAGTATTAGTTCACCATTATTTTTTTGGGAATAAAAAAAATTGTATAGAGCAGTTCGGAGCCCTCCAACATGTAGATATCCTGTAGGGCTTGGAGCAAATCTGAGTCTTGTTTTTTTTTCATTCATATACTAAATCTCAACTAAACATACCGCTTCTGCTGCAATACCTAAGCCTGTTCCTACAAATCCCAAATAATCTGTTGTCGTACCTTTGATAGAAATAGCATTAATATCAATATTTAAAATTTCAGCAATATTATTTTTCATCTTTGTTTTATATTGTCCAATTTTTGGTTCTTGCAAAATGATAGTGGAGTCAATATTAATAATTTGAAAATTAGGATATTTATCACAAATGTGTTTATATGTAATTTCTAACATAGATGTACCTGAAGCATTTTTCCAGCTTTCTTGATTTGGAAATAAAGTTCCTATATCTCCAAGATTGGTGGATCCTAACATGGCATCTATGATAGTGTGAATTAATATATCTCCATCACTATGGGCCAATATACCTTTTGAAAAAGGAATACTTTCACCACCAATTATTAATGGTAACTCTTCTTTGAGTTGATGAACATCATAACCATGGCCTATTCTTAAAGACATATTATATGATTAACATTGCATCACCGTATGAATAAAAGCGATACTTCTTTTTTATGGCTTCACTATATGCATCCATAACAAAATCCTTATTTGCAAATGCAGATACTAACATCATTAAAGTTGATTGAGGTTGATGAAAATTTGTAATTAATTTATCAACCATTTTAAAATCATATGGAGGATAAATAAATTTATCTGTCCAACCTGATTTAGCAGTAATTTGAAAACCTGATACAACTACAGTTTCTAACGTTCGAACAGATGAGGTGCCCACCACAGTTACTTTTTTTCTTTTTGCTTTAGCCTCATTAATTAAAGTGGCTGTTTCAGGTGGTACAGAGTAATATTCAGAATCCATGTTATGTCTAGTTAAATCTTCAACTAAAATTGGTTTAAATGTTCCCAGGCCTATATGCAATGTAATATTTGCTGTATGCACTCCAATTTTTCTAATATCATCTAATATTTTATCAGTAAAATGCATACCTGCTGTTGGTGCTGCTACTGAGCCTCTAACATCAGCATAAACTGTTTGATATCTTTTCTTATCTGAGGGTACTGGATCCCTTTTAATATATGGTGGCAAAGGACACAATCCATGTTTATCTATAAATTCATATAAAGACTGTTCATCATAATCAAATCTTAGAACACGTCCTCCAGATACAGTATTATCAATGACATCACAAGTGATTTCATCACTTAAAATTAGTTTATTGCCTATTCTAACTTTTCTAGCTGGTTTTACCATAGCTTCCCACAAGTTATTTGCTAATTCTCTTAACAAAAAAACTTCTACTTTTGCATCAGATTTATCTTTTTTGGCGTATAATCTAGCAGGATATACTTTTGTATTGTTTAAAACAAGAACTTCTCCTTTTTTAAAATAAGAAACTATATCTTTAAACTTTTTATGTTCTATTGACATATCTTTACGATTTAAAACCATTAATTTAGAATTTTCTCTCATTTTGCTAGGTTTGTCAGCAATTAAGTTTTCAGGTACCTCTAAATCAAACGCTGATAAACGGGGTGGTTTTTCTACTGATCCAAAAAACATACTCTCTCCTTATTAAATGTAATTCAACTATCTGACTGATAGTCAATGTTTAAATGATTATAAGATTTTTGTAAAACTTTTCTTCCTCTTGGGGTCCTTTGAATAAACCCTTCTTTTATTAAAAATGGCTCATAAACTTCTTCAAGTGTTCTTGCATCTTCTGCAATAGCAACTCCTAAGGATTCTAAGCCTACGGGACCTCCATTGAACTTATTAATCATAGTTTTTAAAATAATTCTATCCATTTTGTCTAAACCACAATTGTCAATATCTAATTTAGAAAGTGATAAATTTGCAATATCTAAAGAAATAATTCCATTAGATTCTACTTCAGCAAAATCTCGAGCTCTTTTTAAAATTCTATTAGAAATTCTTGGTGTTCCTCTAGATCGCTTTGCTATCTCTAAAGCAGCATCATTATCTATTTGTATTTTGAGAATTTTAGCTGATCTTTTTATAATTTCTAATAATTCATTGTGACTATAAAATTCTAAGCGTAATAATACACCAAATCTATCTCTTAAAGGTGACGTTAAATTCCCCAACTTAGTAGTGGCGCCTATTAAAGTAAAGTTGTTTAAAGATAATTGCACACTTCTTGCATTTGGTCCTTTATCAATCATAATATCAATCATATAATCTTCCATAGCAGAATATAAATATTCCTCTACGACACTATTAATTCTATGTATTTCATCAACAAACAAAACGTCAAACTCACTAAGATTAGTGAGTATTCCTGCTAAATCACCAGCTCTATCAATTACAGGTCCTGATGACATTTTAATATTAACATTCATCTCTTTGGATATAATATTTGCCAATGTTGTTTTGCCTAATCCTGGAGGGCCAAATAATAATACATGATCTAGTGATTCATTTCTTTTTTTTGCGGCTTTTATATATACTTTTAAATTATCTATTATTTTTTTTTGACCCACAAAACTATCAAAACTATCCGGGCGTAAAGAAACATCAGACTGAATGTCTTCAGCCTGCTGTTGTGGTGAGGTTAATTCACTTTGAATATTATGATTATCGTTATTCATATAGAAATTTACCTTGTAATATAATTCTATTATAGGCCTGATAAAAGAGAGAATTATATTTTAATTAATCTGTTTTATACTTATAAACAATTTTTTAAAAATTTACCAGTATGAGAATTGGGTACTTTTATTAAATTTTCTGGAGAATCTGATGCCATAATTTTGCCACCACCTTGTCCGCCTTCTGGTCCTAAATCAATAACCCAATCTGTACATTTTACAACGTCTAAGTTGTGTTCAATTACTATTACAGTATTTCCTTTTTCTACCAAATTATTTAGAACTGAAATTAACATATCAACATCTTGAAAATGAAGGCCAGTAGTGGGCTCATCTAAAATGTATAAAGTTCTACCAGTATTGACTTTAGAAAGTTCAGCCGAAAGTTTTACACGCTGTGATTCCCCCCCTGATAGTGTGGTTGCTTGTTGCCCTAATTTAAGATAACCTAAACCTACATCTTGTAATGTTAGTAGTTTTCTGTAAATACTTTTATGCTGTTTAAAAAATTTTATCCCTTCTTCAATTGTCATATTTAAAATATCAAAAATATTTTTTGATTTATATTTTATTTGTAAAGTTTGGGCATTAAATCTTTTGCCTTTACAATGGTCACATGTTATGTAAACATCAGATAAAAAGTGCATTTCTATTTTTAATAAACCTGCTCCTTGGCAGTGTTCACATCTACCTCCTTTAACATTAAAAGAAAATCGACCTGGCTTATATCCCATAATTTTAGAATCAGGTAATTGGCTATATAATTCTCTCACATGATTAAATATACCTGTATAGGTTGCAGGATTAGATCTGGGCGTTTTTCCTATAGGCGACTGATTGATGTTAACAACTTTATCTAAATATGCTACTCCATCTATTGATTCGTAATGTAATGGTTTTGGGCGGCTGTTATAAATTTTTTGATTAATAATAGGAAGTAAAGTTTGATTGATTAGTGTTGATTTACCAGACCCTGAAACTCCTGTAATACTTACAAAACATCCTAATGGAATAGCAATATTAATTGATTTTAAGTTATTTCCGGAGGCCCCTTTAAGGGTGATAAATTTACCTGTGCCTTTTCTTCTTTGTTTTGGAATAGCAATTTTCTTTTTGTGTGCTAAAAATTGACCCGTAATGGATTTTTTATTTTTTATGATTTGTTTGGGTGTTCCTTCTGCTACTATTTGTCCTCCATGTACTCCCGCACCAGGTCCAATGTCTATAATCCAATCAGATTTTTTCATCATTAATTCATCATGTTCAACAACTAATACAGTATTACCTAATTTGCTGAGGTCAATCAGTGTCTGAATTAATTTTTCGTTATCTCTTGCATGTAATCCAATTGACGGCTCATCTAACACATATAAAACTCCAACAAGTTGAGATCCAATTTGCGTGGCTAGTCGAATTCTTTGCATTTCACCCCCAGATAATGTCCTAGATGATCTGCTTAAACTCAAATAATCTAAACCAACATTTATTAAAAAATTTAACCTGTTGTTTATTTCTTTTATAATTTCATTCGCTACTTCTTTTTGTGTTTTATCTAAATTTAATTTTTGAATGAATGTGCATAAATCTTTAATTGATAATATCGTTAAATCATAAATATTTTTTTTATTAATGAAAGTATATTGAGCAGGCTTATTAAGTCTGGCACCATTACAATCAATGCAATCTCTAGTATTCATATATTTTTCAACCCAATCCTTTATGTAGGATGATCGTGATTGATTATATCTTCTTTTTAATCTTTTTATTACGCCTTCCCAACGATATTTTCGCGATCCAAGAAGTAAAATTTGTTGCTGTTCCAAAGTGAGGTTTTTCCATGGAGTTGTAAACGAGAATTTCAATTTATCTGACAACTGAATGAGTAGATTGCCATAATATTTTCCATTTGGTTGTATTCCTAGTGGCTCAATACATCCTTGTTGAAGACTTTTATTTTTATCTGGTATTACTAAATCAGGATCAATTTCAAACGATGTTCCAAGTCCATCACATGTACTGCAAGCACCTAATGGAGAATTAAAAGAAAAACTGCTTGGTTGTAGCTCTCTGTATTCTATATCATCTTTAAAACAATATAAATTTTCACTGTAAAAAAAATCTTTTCCATCTTGATTAACAATTAATGAACTATTACCTACTTTATATGCTAATTCTAAAGACTGGATTAATCTATCATAAATATTATCTTTTTTAATAATTCTATCAATAACAATTTCTATAGTATATTGTTTTTTAGGTGAAAGTTTATCATAAATACTAGCAATATCTTCTACTTTTCCATTTACTCTTGCTCGTATGAAGCCTTCTTTCAAGTAAGTCTGTAATATTGGTTTAAAATTTTGTTTTTTCTTACGTGCAATTGGACTCATAATAATTAATCGCGATTGATCAGGAAACCCTATAACCTTTTCAACGATGTCTTGTGGAGAAAACTTTTGAATAATACTATTACATTTAACGCAAGTTTGTTGCCCAATACGAGCATATAAAAGTCGTAAATAATCATATATTTCTGTAACAGTGCCAACAGTAGATCTTGGGTTTCTTGAGGTAGATTTTTGATCTATTGATATTGCTGGCGATAAACCATCAATATAATCAACCTCTGGTTTATCCATAATCCCAATAAATTGTCTAGCATAAGATGATAATGATTCAACATATCTTCTTTGTCCCTCTGCATATATTGTATCAAATGCTAAAGAAGATTTACCAGATCCTGATAAACCAGTGATAACAATCAATTGATCTCTAGGAATTTTTAAATTAATATTTTTGAGATTATGTGCTCTTGCACCTTTGATATTTATAAATTTTTTCGATGACATTTAATCTGAACTTTTTATTATTACGAACTTCTAATATATAAAATAATATTGTAATTTTACATAGATGAGAAAAATAAAATATACATATATAATAATTTTGTCTTTGGTGATTTTTTTAGCATTTAAGAATAATAATGAAAATGATCCTTATCTTAAACTTAAAACGCTAACGCAAGTAATCAGATTAGTACAAGATGGATATTTCGAAGATATTGATTTGCCAAAAGCGTTAGAAGGGGCTATTCGCGGTTTTTTAGAGGAACTTGATCCACATTCTAAATACATTAGTAATGATGAATTGGAAGTTGTAAATGAACAAATGGAGGGCGAATTTGAGGGAATTGGAATAGAATATAGTATGCTTGACGGATATATTACCGTCATATCACCAATTCCTGGTACCCCATCTGATAAAGCAGGTATTCAATCAGGAGACAAAATTATTGAAATAAATGGTAAATCTTCGTACAAAATTAAAACAGAAGATGTCATTAAACAACTAAGAGGCAAAAAGGGTAGTTCAGTAATTGTCAAAATTTTAAGAGCAGATCGTGAACCATTTGACATCAATTTAATAAGAGACAAAATCCCTATTACTAGTATTATTGCATCTTATATGTTGGACGATAATATTGGTTATGTTAAAATAAATAGATTTGCTAACAACACTGCAGATGAATTAAAAATGGAAATTAATGATTTGGAATTGAGTGGAATGAATAAGTTGGTTCTAGATTTAAGAAATAATGGTGGTGGCTTATTAGATCAAGCGGTAGAAATAGTAGATATGTTTATCAACTCATTTGACACAATTGTGTATACGCAAGGAAAATTGCGTAATGCTAATGATGTTTTTTATGCTAGGAA
>CEVE01134064.1_pt1 | contig 11270 bp, 12 predicted proteins | sample 356431 | NCBI WGS metagenome assembly CEVE01 (sample SAMEA2622764, study PRJEB7988) | marine metagenome | isolation source: saline water (ENVO:00002010), including
AAGAAAAGCATTTCATCGATTAATCTCAAAAAAGTCGAACAATAGTACTATTTTACTTATAATCTTTTTTACATATGGGAATGTTTAATAAAGCAGTAAGCTCAATTTCAGAAACAAGAATGGAAATCTTGTCTGAATGGTCATTAAGGCTAGCTTTAGCTTTCTTATTTTTTCTTCATGGATTACCAAAGATAGAAGCACTTATTTCAGCTCCAAGTGAACCTTTTTCCTATGTAGTGAAAATGGCTTTTTTTGGCGAATTACCATTAATTTCTAGTTATTTAGTAACAGCTGCAGAATTAGTCTTAATCCCTTTATTTATTTTTGTTGGTGGACTTAAATTCATTGGGTCAAATGCAAAAGTTTTTTCTACTTTAGGTGGACTAATTGGTACTTGTACTATGTTGATCATAATTTTTGTTTATCATTTTGGTGTTAAAGGCGAAGGAATATTAGAAGTTAAATATCAATTATCTCTCTTAGCAATATCACTCTATTTTTTATTCAAGTAGCTATAAAAATTAGATCTTAGCCCTATATAATTCTTACGGAGTTTATAATTGTTTAATCAGACAACAGGAACAGTAATCTCATCAATCCTTTTAGCTACTGTTATGACAGGAATAGTAAGTTTTTTTGTTACTAGTATTAATACAAATCAATTTCCACCATTATTGAGTGAATGGATAAGAGCTTGGATGTTGGCTTGGGCAATAGGGACACCAGGAGTTTTGCTTCTTTCACCCTTTTTTAAAAATTTAGGGATTTCTTTTTCTGATGATCCTAGAGATAAAAAGTTGTAATTTTCATCATAGATATTTATCATTTGTTTTCTTGTGGGGCTATAGCTCAGCTGGGAGAGCACCTGCTTTGCACGCAGGGGGTCAGGAGTTCGAATCTCCTTAGCTCCACCACTATTTTTTAGATATGAATCTTGATGTCTATTTTGTTGATTCATTTACCCAAAAAGTTTTTTCGGGTAATGCCGCTGGTGTAATTTTTCACTCCGGCGAATTAACTACTTCTGCTATGCAGAATATTGCATTTGAAAATAATTTATCTGAGACAGCCTTCGTAGACTTAACCAAAGATAATGAAATTAAGTTTTATAGCCCTTCAGTAGAAGTTGATTTGTGTGGTCATGCAACATTGGCATCTGCTTTTGTATATTTCAATTTCATAAACAAGGAAGCAGACCAAATAATTTTTAAATCGAATAGGGGTCAATTAGTCACAACTAAAAAAAGAGATGCAATTGTCATGTCTTTGCCTAAAGATAATCCTGAACAAGAAGTAGATCTTGATAAATTTATTGATGCAATTGGTTGCAACGTCAAAGAAGCATATAAAGGCGTTGATGATTATTTACTCATTATCGAAAATGAAGAAACCTTACAGGATTTAAGTCCTAATATAAGCAAGATTGCAGCGATACCCTCTCGTGGAGTTATTGTTTCTGCTAAGAGCAATGAATTTGATTTTGTATCAAGGGTTTTCGGCCCAAATGTTGGTGTAGATGAAGACCCAGTTACTGGCTCAGCTCATGCTCTTTTAGCTCCTTACTGGGCATCAATTCTAGGTAAAAAAGATTTAACAGCAAAACAACTTTCAAAAAGACAAGGTGAACTAAGTTGCTCAGTAAAAGATAATGCAGTTGAAATTACAGGGCATGCAGTTCTCTACTTAAGAGGAACTATTGAAATTTAAAAGTATAATATTGAGTATGAAAAATCTAATCTACGTGCTTACTTTTCTATTTTTAGCAGTAGGTTTAAATCTAACTGGAGAAGAAAAAATGCCAAAAGTTAAATTAACAACATCTATGGGAGATATTGTCCTAGAGCTCGATGAAGTAAATGCTCCAATATCAACTGAAAACTTTTTAAATTATATAGAAAGTGGTTTCTATGAGGGTACTGTATTTCATCGTGTAATATCAGGTTTTATGATTCAAGGTGGAGGCCATCTTGCCGATATGACACCCAAAGATGATAAATTAGAGCCTATCTTAAATGAAGCTAATAATGGTCTAGTGAATTCAAGAGGAACAATAGCTATGGCTAGGACCGCAGACCCTCATTCAGCATCATCTCAATTTTTTATTAATCATGCTGATAATAATTTTCTGAATTTTACGACCGATCAAGTAGATCAAGGTTGGGGATATGCAGTCTTTGGCAAGGTAGTAGAAGGAATGGAGGTAGTGGATCAAATTGCTGAGGTAAAGACTACATCTGTCGGCCCATATCAAGATGTACCAGTAATGGCAATAACATTAATTAGTGCTGAAAAATTAGATTAAGAAATTTTCACGTCATCATGACATGAACAGTCAAGCTCTTTACAAGTTTTATAATTCTTGTAATGAGCAAAAGCTAATGAGACTGAACCAAATAGGGTTAACATTCTCTCTCCTGCCTCTCCTAACACACTTTCACCTAGAACGACTGCCAAAACAAGCAGTGCTAGACCAAAAATAGCCATAGGAATGAAAGATGAAGTTTTATGGTTTCTGTATCCAATACTTAAAGCAAAAATACTGATAGGAATCGCTAAAAGAACTATAAGTTTGTGCACAAATTCATTGTCTACTGCAAATGATAAGTAACCCGCACTTAAAACAATAAAAGAAGGCACAAAAAAACAATGTACAACACAAATCATGGATAATGACATAGCAAGTTTGTCTGACACTTGTTGAGTTTTAATCATGATTAGTGGTGTGGGGCGCTTATAAACCTTTCAATTTCTTCTTGAGTCTCATAAGGTTTTGTCATATCAGCCCAGTCAATATTAAAGTTATCTTCAAGTTCTGCATAACCTAAAACTCCAAGTTGTTCATATTTTTGCATTACCTTGTCATTTAACAGCCCAATTCTTTTTAAATTAGGAATAATTTTTGTAAATAAAAGAGTTCTAAAATTTTTTCCTTGTTCAGTGTTTTCTGCAGCTTCTTGAGCCTCTTCTGGTGTATAGTCAAGAAATCTAGCAATTACATCTCCAGAAATTAGCCTATTCCTCATAACTACACAAGCTTCGAAAGCAAACTCAGCTCTATCATCTATTTCACTTTTAGATAATGTTTTTAGGTAATCTTCTAAATAGTTAACTCCAAAAGTTACATGTCTTGCTTCATCTCTAATTACGTAATGCAGTAATTGTTTTAATAATCCATCATTAAGAATAAATTTCATATTATTGAATGCAGCTAAAGCTAATCCTTCAATAATGATTTGCATACCTATAAATTTCAAATCCCACCGCTCATCAGTAAGAATTTTATCCATCAGAGACTTTAGTCCTTTTGTTGCTGGATATTGGAATCCTATCTTTTCCTTTAGATATCTATTAAACCCTTCAACATGCCTGGCTTCATCAAAAGTCTGTGACGCAGCATACATTTTTGCATTGAATGTAGGAGCACAAGATACTAGTTGAGAAGCTACTAAAAGCGCTCCTTGTTCACCATGTAGAAATTGACTAAGGTTCCATGAAACTCTATGTCTGTCCATTTCAACCTTCTTTGCATCTGATAGTTCTTCATAACCTCTAAGAACACTATCTGGCGATTCAAATAATTCGTAATTGATCATCAATTCATCCTTAGGGTACTCTTGAGACCAATCTAAATCAGAAGATACATTCCAATTTAGTTCTTTTCCAAGTTCATAGAGTTTTTTAATCCTATCTTCAACAACGGTATAGTCCCAGTTATAGCTACCAGTTAAAGGAGACATAAAAATCTCATTAATGCATTCGACGGCATTTTGATCTTTTGGATCAATCTCTGGATAATCTTGTATCTCTTGAGGTTGATTATTAACTTTTTTTGATTTCATATAGTTATAATTAATCTTAGATTTTAACAATTTCTAAAAATTATGGCTAATAGACTTAAAGGAAAGGTTGCTCTTATTACTGGTGGAGCAGCTGGATTCGGTAAAAAAACTGCTGAAACACTCAAAAATGAGGGAGCAGTAGTTTACATTTCAGACATCAATGTTGATGGTGGGGAGAAAGTTGCTCAAGAATTTGATGTAAATTTTTTACAGCAGGATGTAACAAAAACAGATGACTGGAAAAGAGTAATAGAAAAAATAAAAGAATCTGAAGGTAAACTTCATATTCTGGTAAATAATGCCGGCATTGGTTATATGGGGGATGTTGAATCAACTACTAATGAAGCATGGGATATGATTCATAAAGTCGATCTAGATTCAGTTTTTTATGGATGTAAGTATGCTCTTCCATTAATGAGAGATTCAGGTAACGGTTCAATAATAAATATTTCCTCAATATCGGGTATTGTTGCTGGTCATAATTTTACAGCCTATAACAGTGCTAAGGCAGCAGTAAGACACTTATCTAAATCTGTAGCTCTTCATTGTGCTAGGACTACTAATCTAGTTAGATGTAATAGTGTGCATCCAGTTTTCGCAAGAACAGAAATACTAGAGGCTCTATTAAGTGATACTTCAAATGACATGCTAACTAAATTAGAACGACAAATACCTGTACGAAAATTAGCTGAAGTAGATGATATAGCAAATGCAATATTATTTTTAGCTTCAGATGAGTCAAAAATGATAACTGGAACAGAAATTGTCATAGATGGAGGTTTGTCGGCCCAATGATTAAATCTGAAAATTCTTTCGAAAATGTCATTATGAGATTATCTTTAGAGCAGTTAGATACATATTTATTTAGATTTAAAGGCAAAAATGCAGGCATTCAAAGAATTTATGGCGGTCAGGTAATAGCTCAAGCCTTTGTTGCTGCTGATGCAACTATAGAAGAGGATAAACATCTTCATTCGCTTCACGCTTATTTTCTTAGACCTGGCATACTTAAACAACCTGTACTTTTTAGTGTTGATCCAGTTAGAAATGGAAGAAGTTTTTCAACAAGAACAGTGAAAGCAATACAAAATAATGAAGTAATTTTCACAATGAGCGTTTCTTTTCAAAAAGATGAAGAAGGTATATCTCATAGTATTGATATGCCAAAAGTGCCTCCACCTCAAGATCTAAAAGATGAACTTCAGATGCGAGAAGAAAATATTGACAAAGTTCCAGAAGAGTTAAGACCATTTTTACTCTCAAAAAGAGAATATTCCATTAAATGGGTTGAGTGGAACGATATATTAAATCCAAAAAAACTCCCTCCAATACGAAATATTTGGCTTAAGCCAAATGGAGATATACCAAATACTAGATCTAAACAATATGCTTTCTTAGCTTATATTTCAGATTCAGGTTTATTAGCTCCTTGTCTTTACCCACATGGTATGAGTTATATGTCTCCAAATCTCATGATGGCCAGCTTGGATCATGCAATGTGGTTCCATAAAGCTGACTTTATTTGGGATGATTGGATTCTTTATTCTACAGATAGTCCATATACAGGGAATGCGAGAGGATTGGGTAGAGGAACTTTCTTTAGTAAGGACGGTGAGGTAATAGCATCAGTTACGCAGGAAGGCTTATTTAGAATTAAAAAGACGTAACCTCTCAAGAAATACACCAACTTTATCTGGGTTTATATCGGGAGTAATGCCGCTACCAACATTAAAGATATAATTTTGTTTTTCATGATATTTATCGAACATAGCATCTGCAATATCTTTAAGCTCAGAATCATCTTTATGAAAATATTTTGGATCAAAGTTTCCTTGTATAGCTAAAGGCATATCAATATAATCATTGATATTTTCATCACAATCTAAATTAAAACAATTTATATCTGTGTGAGTTAATAAGCTTCCCACTTTAGTACCTTTGGCATAAAGAATCATTGGAATATCTTTGCTCAGATTAGCTCGGATATCATTTATATATTTTAATGAGAATTCATTATAGCGCTCTTTAAGGATTCCTCCCCATGAGTCAAATATCTGTATACAGTCTGCTCCAGATTTGATTTGTGCAGAAATATAATCTTGAGTTGCATTGGATAAAACATCTAGAATGGCATGAGTATTTTGCGGTTCATTCTCAATATATGCATTGATAATTTCATAATCTCTAGGAGATTTACCATAAAAAAGATACACAAATAATGTCCAGGGGCTACCCGAAAAACCTATAAGCGGAACATCTATTTCGTTTTTTATTAATTGTGTTGCTTCAAATACATAATTTAATTTCTCTATGAAATTAGATTCATTTAATTTAAGTTTTGAATTATTTTTTATTGAATCAGCAAATATTGGCCCTTGGCCTTTTATAAATTTAATATCTACACCCATTGCTTCTGGAATTGTCAAAATATCTGTAAATGTTATGGCAGCATCCAATGGAAACCTTCTTAAGGGTTGTAAAGTCAACTCTTTACAAACCTCTGGTTTTTTTATCATTTCAAAAAAATCAGGAAATTTTGTTCTGACTTTCATATATTCAGGCAAATATCTGCCTGCTTGTCGCAATAACCATACCGGCACATTTAATGCTTTATTTTCTTGACGCAATGCTTGTAGGTAGTAATTATTTTTCAAAATTTTCTATAAAGTGTTTAATAAAATTAACTAGTCTTTCTTCATTCGTTTCTTCAAGAATATATGGCGAACCAATATCTTTCAATAAAACAAGATTTATTGTTTTTGTATTCTTTTTATCACTGTTCATTGATCTAAAAATTTCATCTGCGGGAAGTTCTATACCTGAGAAATCAAAATTAAAACTTTTTAAAAGGTTCATAGATTTATGATGAGAATCAAAATTAATTGATTCAATATGTTTTGCATAATCCAATGCCATCATCATCCCTATTACTACTGCATGTCCATGTAGTATTGGTTTATTTAGGTTTGCAGATTCAATTCCATGAGCAAAAGTATGGCCAAAATTTAAAAACTTTCTTTTGCCTGTTTCAGTAAAATCTTCTGAAACAATATCAGCCTTAATCTCAATGGATTCCTGAATCATCTCCAGCAAGGTTTCTGCCTCTCTACTATTTATTTTTTCATGTCTTTTAATCAATTCATCAGTAGTATTGATTGAAGTAATTAAGGCATGCTTTAGAACTTCAGCTAACCCATTTAGAAACTCTTGTTCATCTAAAGTTTGCAAAAATTTTGGACAAATTATAATTTTTGATGGATTGTAGAATGTACCAACAAAGTTCTTTATTTTTTTATAGTTAATAGCAGTTTTGCCACCAATTGAAGCGTCAACTTGAGCAAGCAAAGAAGTGGGTATCAGTATGTAATCTAAACCCCTCATATAAGTTGAAGAAACAAAACCTGCTAAATCTGTAACAGCCCCTCCACCAATACCAATAATAAGACCATTTCTTCTCAAAGATTTAGATGCAAGAAAATTAATTATTTCATTGTATGAATTGATATTCTTTTCTTCTTCAGGATTTGAGATCTCGTAGATTAGAAAATTTTTTCTTTCTATTTGTTCTCTTAATGAATCATGCTTGTCTAGGACTTTTTTATCCGCTATTACACAACAATTAATATTTGTTGATATTGAATCAAATAAATGACTAATATTTTCACAGTAGATTAAAGATACTTCGTCTTGCTCTCTTTTAAATAATATTTTTTTCATTATTCATTATCTCAATCGCTAAATCTTCTGTTGATTTATTATTTACATTGATTATCTTAGTTGCACTTTCAATATAAAGATTTTGTCTTCTTTCATATAAGTCTTTAAATTGTGTAACATTCATTCCCTTTAATATAGGCCTATCACTTTCTCTTCTCAATGCACGTTCATACATGTCTTCTATGTTAGCTGCTAAAAAATAAGTTTTATTTTTCTTAAGAATTTTACGATTCATTTTTGATATAACTATTCCTCCTCCAGTAGATACAATAAGTCCAGATAGTTTATTAAGCTCTCTAAGAATTTTTTCTTCCTCTTTTCTAAATAAATCTTCACCATACTCAAGGAAAATATCTTTAATAGATAAGTTAAAACTCTTTTCAATCTCTTTATCTAAATCATAAAATGTACTATTGAGGTATTTTGATAAGGATTGACCAACAGTGGATTTACCAGACCCCATCATACCTATTAAAAAAATATTCATTTGTATAAAAATTTGAAAGTGAATAATAATATATAAATTATGTCTATTCTAAGATTATTCCTACTTTTACTGCAGTTTGTATTTTTATTTGTGGGAGTAATATATTTTATTTTTTCTCGAGATCTACCAAAGATAGAAACAATTACAGAAATCAAATTAACAAATCCTATGCGAATATATGCATCTGAAGGCGAACTTATAGGTTTATTTGGCACCGAAAAAAGAGAAATAGTTAGATTTCATGAGATACCGGTAAATTTGAAAAATGCAATCATAGCTGCTGAAGATGGTGACTTTTTTGATCACTCTGGTGTTGAAATAACAAGCTTAGTCAGAGCCCTTTATGGTGAAATTTCTGGCAAATCTCTTGGAGGGGGTGGAACTATTACTATGCAAGTAGTAAGAAATTATGTTTTATCTTTTGAAAGGACGTATGAGAGAAAGCTTAAAGAGATATTTTTAGCATGGAAGCTAGAGGACTATCTAAGTAAAGAGCAAATTTTTGAACTTTATTTTAATAAGGCATTTTTAGGCAATAGAAACTATGGTTTTGCTGCAGCATATCAATATTATTTTGGGAAAGATTTCAATGAAGCCACTATTTCTGAATCAGCTCTATTAGCTGGGATTTTACAAAGACCATCTAGAGTAAATCCAGTTAGAAATCCAACAGCATCAAAAGCTAGAAGAGATTTAATTCTGCAAAGAATGTTAAACCGAAATTTTATTACTGAAAGTGAATTTAAAGAGGCAAAAGCTGAGATAGTTACTAGCGAGACTTTTGGACCAGAAATAACTGTCGAAGCGGAATATATAGCAGAGAGAGTTAGAGTTGAGATAATAAATAAATTTGGGCCTAGAGCTTATGAAGATGGAATAAATGTCTACACCACAATTGATTCATATATGCAGAATAACGCCATTAAATCATTAAGAAAAAATTTATATAACTACGACAAAAAATATGGCTGGAGGAATGAAGAAGTATATAAAGATTTCAATTTTCCAATTTTGAAAAGTGCTGTTTTAGATGAGGGTATATTGATATTGCCATCAAATATAAATTATGAAGAGGAAAAAGAAAACAATCTTGAAAAATTACAAAATTTATTAGATTTAAAATCAGAGCCTGATGGACTAACTCCAAGTTTGGTAATAAGTGTTAATGACAATTTAGTGGAGACTATAGATGTAAAACTAAAATTAAATAAAGTTGAATGGAGAGATAGTCTTTATTCTTGGGCAAGACAAAAAAAGCCAGATGGAAGCTTATCTCAATCTCCTGAAAAATTCTCTGATTTTATAGAAATTGGAAGCATAGTTTATATTGACAACAAAAATGATATTTTGCAGATATCGCAAGTTCCAGAGGTAGAAGGAGCATTTGTTGCTATAGATGGACTTCAGGGGACTTTAAAAGCTTATGTTGGCGGATTTGATTTTGAGAAATCTAAATTTGATAGAGCTGGAAATTCAAAGCTTCTACCAGGCTCTAGTATTAAACCTTTTATATATGCTTGTGCATTTGAAAATGAATTGAACCCATCATCAATCTTTATTGATGGACCAATTATTTTTGAAGATAGTAAGTTAGAGGGAATCTGGAGGCCAAGAAATAATTCAGGGGAGTTTTTAGGACCAATAAGATTAAGAGAAGCATTAAAACAATCACTTAATATAGTTTCAATTAAAATAGTACAATCGCTTGGGTTAGAAAAAGTTCTAGATTGTTTTAAAAAATATAATTTCGATGAGCAGATGCTTACTAATGATTTATCTATAGCTCTTGGAACAGGAACTATAAATCCCCTGAAGTCAGCTGAAAGTTACTCAATGTTAATTAATAAAGGACAAAAAAATAAAATTGTTTATCTTGATAGAGTTGAAGATATTGATGGAAATATAATTTTTGATCCTGAAAAAAAATATGCCAAAAAGATTAATGACTTTAATGAAATAAGTTTTCCTTGGTTAAGTGACGAAAAATTAGATTACCTAGATATACCCATGATTAGGACTGAAGAAAAAAAACCAATAACATCAATTGACCCAAGAGTAGCTTTTATGATTTCAGATATTCTAAATGAAGCATTAATACAAAATGTGAAGAGAAGAGGACTTAATATGCCTATTGAAAGCATGGGCGGAAAGACTGGAACAACAAATGAAGCCACTAGCACCTGGTTTTCAGGCTATGCATCGCATATTGTTGCTTCAGCGTGGGTAGGAAAAGATGATGGATCATCTCTTGGTGACAATGAATTCGGCAGCACTAATGCATTGCCAATGTGGTTAGATTTTATGAATTATTCTAAAAATAAACTTTCAAATTACTCAGTTGATATTCCAGAGGGTATTGCTGCTATAAGGGTAGATAAAAGTACCGGCAAAGTTACACAATCATTTGAAAATAGTATTTTTGAATATTTCTTAGAAGAAAATGTTAATGAAATATTAGCTTTAGATGAATCAGATTCAGTTATAAAAGAAATATTAGATTAATCATAATTAAGTTGTATTCCAGGGAATATTCTCAAAAAATTACTTTCGAATAGGTCTTTTATTTGTTTGAGATTATCCTCTGTATCTCCTTCAAATCTAAATACTAATTTTGAGCTTGTATTTGATGCTCTCATCAAAGCCCAAGAATTGCCAATACTTACTCTGACTCCATCAATCATATTAATATCTGCATTTGGAAATTTCATTTGCGATTTAAATTTTTCAATTAAAATAAATTTTTCTTCCTCTTTGACCTTCAAATTTAATTCAGGAGTCGAAAACATAGAAGGAATTTTTTTCACTATTTCAGAAATGCTAATATTTGAATCAGCAATAATCTTCGTAAGAATTACAGCCGAATAAATAGCATCATCAAAACCATACCAATCATGATTTATAAATATATGTCCTGACATTTCACCACCCATAACAGCTGCTGTTTCTCTAATTTTTCTTTTAATATTGAAGTGACCAGTTTTTTCCATTATTGGCTCTCCTCCAAATTTATTTATATATAGCGGCAATTGATTTGAACACTTAACATCAAAAACAATTGGACCTTTTATTTGATTTAAATAAAACTCTGCCATCAGCATTATAATTTTATCAGTAATGACCGATTGACCTTCATTAGTTATTAATCCTATTCGATCGCCATCACCATCAAATGCAAAACCTATATCAGCATTTGTAGATATCATTTTATTCTTTATATCTACGAGATT
>CEVE01017966.1_pt1 | contig 11125 bp, 6 predicted proteins | sample 356431 | NCBI WGS metagenome assembly CEVE01 (sample SAMEA2622764, study PRJEB7988) | marine metagenome | isolation source: saline water (ENVO:00002010), including
GGCTGATAAAGATGATTCTGTTTCTGCAGGCTTATTCAAACTTTCAATACGAGCATCTTTTATTTTATCTTCCAATTCTTTGTTACTATCCGAAAGTCTCTGAGCCTCTGCATTCATTTCGTCAGCCAATTCTCTTTCTTTAGGTATTTCAATTTCCATTGCCTTGATCTTTCGCTCAGTATCTTCTTCACTACCTATAGTTGTTCCTCGAAGAAATTCTAAATCTTCTTTTAACTTTTCGTGCTCTGTCTTCTCAGCCTCGAGCAATCTCTCTGCCTTATTTCTATCATCAATGCTGATGTTTAGTTCTGCTTTAGCATCCTCAAATTGTTTCTTGAGTGTCTGCATAACTTTACTCACTTGTTGTGATGCATTTTCTAAAGCTGCTAAATCTTTCTGAGTCTTTTCTTTACTTTTAACTTCAATTTTTAATTCATCATCAATTTTCTTGTTAGATTCTTTTTGATTATCGACCTGCTCTTGCAGTTCTTTAAGTGAATCTGTCATACCAAGAATTTCATTTTCTTTTTGCCTGAATTGTTCACTACTTTGTTCGAGTTCGATTATAGTTTGCCTTTCAATATCCAGCTCATTCATAGTTAATGATGCCTTTTCTCTCGCATCATTAAGTTCTTTCTTTGCCTTTTCCAGGTTTGTAGTCAATGTCGTAAATTTATCATTAAGTCTTTTCTTGTTTTTTTCCATTAATTTGACCTCTCTGTCCAACTCTTTTCTTCTGTTAATAGCCTCGTTTCTTTCTGCAAGGGCCGATTTTTCCCTTTCGTTAGCTTCTAAAGTATGTTGTTCCAACTCCATAATCTCTTTTTCTAAATTGTTCTTTTCCTGAACTGTTTTATCGTAAGAAGCTTTAACTGAATCATAAGACTCTAAAGCATTAACTGTATCAGGTTTCTCTAATTTCAGTTTCCTCTCAGCCTCAACGGCTTTAGATTCTGCATCATCACTCATGGTCCGCAGAGAGCCTATTTCTCTGGTCATTCTGTCGCTAAGGCGCATATCGTTTTCATGTTTGGCTCGCAAATCTTCAATTTCTTTCTCAAGATTACTCTTTGCGGAAAGGTCGTCTAACAACTCTTTCTCGGCCATTCTAGCTCTCTTCTCAACTTCAGATGTTGCAATTCTTGCAGTTTTCAATTTAGATTCTAGAGAACTATTAAGTGTATTAACACTCTGATTTAAGGCTGTAATACGATCTAACTCGTTTTCTAAATCGTCAATACCGTCATAATCTATGTCATTGGTTGAAGCTCGAACATCTTCAATTCTTTTTTCAGCCTCTTTTAACCTTTCTTCTGTATCCTCAAATTCTTGCATTAATTCTTTGCTTTTTTCTAACTCTCCGTCGTGGATTTTTTGCTGTCTTTCAATTAGTTCCTGCTTTTTCAAAATCGCTTGCCATTCCTCATCGATATTTCCTAGAATGTAGAGTGTTCCTCCTCCAGTAAGCGCGGTACCTATCAAAACAATGAAGAAACCTATTCCTGGGCTCCAGGAAACGGGCCCTAATCTTCCGGTGATTCTATCAGCTTCCCCTGCTTGTAGCTGAACATATTCTTCACAATTACCCTCACCGTAAAAAGTAAGCAAATTTTTGATACAGCCTAGCTCTTTATTCGTATCCGAACCTTCAGCATTTGTTGAAGAAAGTGCCACTTCATCTTGTATTAATGCATCAGACCAAGTCGTGTAAAACAAAAATGTTGACAAAAATCCTACTATGAGGACAATAATTGCAAAATATTTCAAATTTTTAAGTGCACTTCTCAAAGTGTTCTGATGAAGACTGCTAACTGCGTTATTTGCCATGTAAGCAACTACCAAAGCCAGAATACCTGCTGCATATGCAGTCATTTTGGCATTGTTGGCTGAATCTACCTTATTTAGACAGTAAATACAGTCTTGACTGTCATAGGTAACTGAGTTACTATTTCCAGTAGTATCTGTTAATAAATATGAATCCAGATAATAATGATATTGAAAAGTGTTATATTGGGTAGCATTACCAGTCACTGGATCTACGGTTTCTCTTGCTCCGTCAATTACAAACCATTTCCCGTAATCTCCAGTACTATTCACTGAAATTAGAATGCAAAGAAATGTGACAACTGCTACCGCTTGTATTTGCTGTAATTGCTCTTTCATGCAGTTGATTTTACCAGACCTTCTATTTAAAGTTTTTGATTTTTTCTGAGTAGGATTGTGAATAAAACTATGAGATAACATTTTAATGGAGTAGTCTGTGAACGGCTATGAAGGTCTGCCCAGTATGTGAAATGGAAGAGGAGGATAGTGCTCTTTCATGTAGCATGTGTGGGTCTGATTTTGAACCTTCAGTTGACGAGGCGCCACAACAAGAATCCCCGGCCGACGTTTCAGAGGAAATTTCTTCAGACATTGCTGAAATGGGTTTAAACGATGTAGAAAAAACCGAACCTGAATCAGAAAAGAAAGATGAATTAAGTGAAGAAGAAAAATTATTGGAAGAAACTCTAAGCGCTATTGAAACTGGAGCTTCAGAGGAAAAATCCGAAAGTAGTTTTGGAAAGTTTACTGAACAATTTCCAGACATGGGAAAAATATTTGGAGACTTAAATAAGAGGCTTGATCGAATATTCCTTTCAAAGGGAGAATTAAATTACATCGCACCTTTAACTATTGTCGTCATTTCAATTTTATTGCTTTCAGGAGTAATTGGATTGGCTGTATCTAGTGTACCTGGAACTGATCAAGAATCTTCAGATGGTTACAAGCCTACTACCCCTTACAATAAGGAAATAAACGGAATTAGTGTACTAATTGGAAGAGGTGTTGCAGAACCTTTCTCAGGAGAACCATTCAACTGTGAAATATGGGATAGTCAAGTATACGAAGAGTTTCAAGAAGTTAACGATGAAGGGTATTACATTCAATTAACAGACCGTAACGGGAATGGTACTGTGGATGACGAAGAAAGATACGGTTGTCCGGTCAACATGAAATTCATCAGCACTTTTTCATTTATTATTCTTAATCTTCTTCTATTAACTGCTGCATTTTACATTTATAACAAAGTTTCAAACACCGCAATAATCATACCTGTGATAGGTTTCGCAGTTGTTGAAACTATTTTATTTGCAATATACGGCGGATTATTGAACAATGTCATTTTTGCATTACCTCTAACTATTGGCCTTGTATGCACTGTAGGACTAATTGTAGCCTCCGGTGTTTTGTTAATAAGAACTTCATTGGGACGTTCACTGAATGATCCACCTAGTCTTACTTTCTACATATTTATCATAGCTGCAGCGTTGTTGTTTTCCTCTGTTTTCTATAATTATTCACTTGGCCCTTACGCTATTTGCGACGGAGAATATACTCCATCAGAGCTTCTAGATTTAAAAAATAATGTTCCTGAAGATCTAAGAACAGAATGCCAAAATAAAGGCTATAAGAATTTACAAGCTGTACCATTCGACTTAGGAAATGGAAGTAACATGATACTACTATTATCTGCGACCTTCCTTTTCTTAGGAGTTGCCAATTCACTGATTTCTAATACTAAGATTAATGATATTGACGAAGCAAAATACTTTTCAATGATTCTTTCTGGGCTTGGTTTACAATTTCTCATACTAGTTTTCAACGTAGTTACTAGTGATGACGGAGGTTTGGGATTTGATGAGAATGATACTGCATTAACTATCATGGCACTTGGAGTAGCAACCGTCGGAATGGTTTCATTTTATCGCAAAAGAAGAGGTGAAGCTGGATCAATGGGTGTTGCCTATTTCGTAATTTTTGCATCCGGGATTTTTGCACTTTTCGGAACATTTATTGCTCCAGTCGTTCTTGGCGGTAATGATATTAAATGGCCTGAGGACGGAGATGAACAATTCAATCTCGTCTTGTCTGCTTTAGTAACTGCTGTAGGTTTCTGGCTAAGCTACAGATTTGGATCACAGAAATTGCGTGAACTCTCAATTGCAAGTGATGCAGCAATGCCTAATCGTCAGGATGCTTTCGCACCAACTGTTCCAGGGGAACAAAAGGCAATGCCTGAGTGGACTGTTGACTCAGCAATGGAATTTTTAATGAATGAATATGGTGATGAATTCCAAGTTGAACTAAAACACACTACTGAGCATACACCCGATCTCGAATTAGTCGAAAAAACGATGATGGATAGTGTAGATCAGTCAGTTGAAATCAGGCAGGCTATTGAAGTTGACTACGATGTGGATTTCAACGAAATCGCAGAAGCATATTCAACTACGCAAGAGACAGTTGATGAAGTTATAACTCACTTAACTTCTGGTAAAAACATTATGCTTTTCGGAGAACCTGGAACCGGTAAAACTGCCTTATCAAATATTTTGCTAACAAAATTATGTGGTGAAATTGAGCAACCAAATGGTAGTATGGCTCCAAACTATACTATTGTTACAGCAAATGCAGAATGGTCTAATTTCGATGTTATTGGTGGTATCTCTCCTGATGACTCCGGTGGGTACTACTTCAAGGATGGATATGTAGCAGAGGCTGCAAAATTATGCGAAAAATCAATTCGTGAAAGAGGTAAACCCCACTATCTTGTAATTGATGAATTTAACCGAGCTAATATTGATGAAGCATTTGGTAAATTGTTTACTGTTTTCGAGTACAGAGATAAGCAACCTTTACTAACTCACAAAGAGACTGGAGGCGCTCCGTTCATGATGCCACCAGAATTCCGTATTATAGGAACCATGAATACTCAGGATAAGAATACATTATTCAACGTTGGTTTCGCTCTAATGAGACGTTTTGCTTTTGTTGAAATCGGATTACCACTTCCTGAGGATGAATACCACCGTATGCCTGTTTTTGTTTACTTTAAGCTTAAAAAACTTGGACTAGTTCCAGATAGGCCTGATGGCGATGCGTTGTGGAAATTTGGAGATAAATGCCGCCATTTCCCACAAAAGAAATTTGACTTCTATGATGAAGATGGGAACATGTATGCTTGTCACGAGAAGCTTGTTAAATTTTTAGCACCTGGTGAACCACCTAAACGCGGAGATGAAACCCCTCTCGGAGTACGCACCTTTAGAAAAATTGGACCTGCATTACTTATAGATTCAATGGTTACTATATTTAATTCGATTAAAAAATATGGCCCAGAATTAGCCTTGGACAGGGTTATTAGATCCAACATTATGCCCTCTCTGGAAGGCTTGGAAAGAAATGAAATAAGGTGTATGTTTTTACATGCTAAAGAGGTTCTTGGCCCTACTTCAATAGTCACTGAAACTTTAGATAGAATGGCTAATTCTGACAGTCTAAGTTTATTCTAGGATTAAAATTTATAGATTAACTAAGTGATTCTGCAAAAGAAACTATTTCATTATAATCGGGTTCTACACCAGGATTCTCAGCTACCCACCTGTGCCTGACTGTTCCCTCTTTATCAATAACAACGACGACTCGATTAGCACTTTCGTAACCTTCAATACCACCTAGACCGACAAATTTTGCATCATATGCTTCAACAACTTCCCTGTCTATATCTGACAATAATTCAAATTTAAGATTATACTTAGATGCAAACTCAGCATTAGCCCATGGAGAATCAACGCTTATGCCGATTACATCTGAATTAGATTCATTCAATTTTGACAAATTATCTTGGAATGAACACATTTCAGTATCGCAAACCCCTGTGAATGCACCAGGATAAAATGCTAAAATAACAGTTTTTCCTGCATAATCTGCCAGTGATACATCTTCCTTGGACGTATTTTTCAATGTAAAATTAGGTGCAGGCTCACCAATCATAGGACATCACTTCTTCTAGTATCAATGTGTTGTAACATAAAACAATACTAAGATAGTTACTTATAAAATATTCACAAACAACTTTTTACTCACGTATCAAGCTTTCAATATATCTCTTTTTTAACTTAAAACCACTCTTCTTCGCAAGTTTTAAAATTGCTTTATCAAAACCACTCCCATATTGAGCACCCTTCTTCTTACGATCGGAAAATTCTTTAGGAACTCCTAAGTCTAAAGCAATATTACGAAGAATTTTTTTATTGTTTAGCGAATCTATTTTTTGATTATTTTTCATATTCAACGCCTGAATAATTACGTCATCTGCTAAGTAAGGAGCTAATAATGATTTTGAAATGTAAGAAGAAATTAACTTGTCTCTCTCAAAAACAAGATTATACATTCTCTTAAGTCCATTTACACTCTCATCCTTCAGATCTTTAATTTTTATGCCCCTCCAAGTTCCTCCTCCTTTGACGGCTTTCGAATGTCTTTCATATCCTGCAAAGAGTTCTTCAGCTCCTATCCCAGATAAGAACAACTCTTCGCGACCAAGTTTCATAGAACCTAAGTTGACTGCCGAAACTGTAAGCTTAACAATGTATTCAATATAATTGTCTTCCTCGATAACAGGTATAGGTAAAACATCGATTACTTCTTTTAACAGTAACTCTACTTCATCTAAAGAATATTCTTTAACAACTAAATTTAGATTGAAGTAATCTGAAACTTTTTGAGCATAAAAAATATCTTTTGAACCCCTAATACCAACGCAAAAACAACGGAAATTTCTTCCCAGATCTTTACATATTTTAGCTATGATAGAGGAATCAACACCTCCTGATAAAAGTACTCCAAAATTAACACCTTCTGTCTTTTCTGAAATTATCTTTTCTAACGATAAATATAGGTTTTTTTTTGTTGGAGTTAACCTGTAGTTATTAATCAAATTATCTACGTGTCTATCCCAATCAACTTTTGAGATGTCCTGACTAAAGTTAGACAGAGTCATAAATTAAGACAATTCTTTAACCATGTAACAGTCTTGTAAATTATACCCTAATTTCTCATAATATAGTCGTGTACCTGGCCCATGTGTTACTCGAATTTTTGGATAAGATGCGGCCTTTTCTTCAGCTATCTTCATTAACTTACTACCTAGTCCCATGTGCTGAACGCCTGTCCCTGTCTTACCTATATTTGCTGCCTGCCCGGTTACTTTCAACTCACGAACTGTAGCATTATCATCTAATCTCAAACGCAAATATCCCAATAGCTTGGTACCTGATTCGAAAGACAAAAAATATTCATCTCCTCCACTAGATTTGTACTTAATTTCTTTTAATTCAGCGGTTGAAGGATCAATATGAGCCCTCCATAACTCTCTACAGTTAATACAATTACACTTTTTACCTCTTGCTTTCAGCTCTCTCCTTGCGTATTGCCTTAAATTCGAATTCATAACTCCTGCAATAATCTGAGGCTTAGGAATATCTCTTTGGATTCTTTGTATTCTAACATATGGAGGAACTATCTCTTTAAGATCTGCAATTAAGCTGGCAGCTGTTTCGGTATCGTAAGGAACGAAATCACCAGGATTACGGGCCAAAGCTGAACCCTTGACCAGAAGAGTAGGATACAACTTCAGCATATCAGGTTGAAAATCCTCTTCTTGAAATAATCTTTTAAAATCTCTTAAATCTTTCTCAGGGCTCATACCTGGTAAACCTGGCATTAAATGATAGACAACTTTCAAACCTGCTTCTTTTAGTAATTTTGTAGCCTGAACTACATCTTCAACAAGCTGTTTTCGATTTAATTTAGCGTGTACATCATCATCCAGACACTGGACTCCGATCTCAACTCGTGTAGCTCCCTGCTTTCGCATTTGAAAAACTGACCATGGAGTACATTCCGTTGGCCTAGTTTCGATTGTCAAGGCAACGCATTTATGTTTAGCGTCACCATTTACTTGGAGTGCCTCTTCAAGAGGCAATTCTTTACCATTAAGTGTTGAAAATGCTCCCTTTAAAAATTCGTCTTGATAGTCAGGTGCTCTTGATGTAAAAGTACCTCCCATTACTATTATTTCTATCTTGTCTGTAGGGTGCCCGTTTCTGATGTATTGCTCTAACCTCGATTCTACTTGTGTCTTAGAGTTATAGTTGTGCCTTTTGCCCCTCCTCGCTGCTGGCTCGTGTCCTGTGTATGATTGAGGGCTATCATTCTTCGGTCCTCCTGGGCAGAAAGTACAAGTACCATGTGGGCAAGGGGCTGGAGAAGTCATAATTGCGACGGGAGTGACTCCTGCGCTTGTACGCATCGGTTTAACTCTTAACAGTTTGGCTAACTCAGGCTCTTTCTTAGCATCTATTTGAGCTAGAAGTTGATTATTAGGAGGTATTGCATCAAATTTTTCTTCTCTTGCAACCTCCAACTTAATTAGTTGTATATCTTGTCTAGTCTTTGGCTTCTTTTCAAGAAGTCTTTTAACAACCAAACTTGCGGCTGACACTAATATATCTCCTTTTTAGCCTTAGTTAATACGATAGGATCGGAACCACGCGGTAAAACGTCGTCTTCTATACGAATGCCGCCTTTCCCTGGAATATAAATTCCGGGCTCAATAGTAACTGCCATTGAATTTTCAATTTTAACTCTAGATTTATAAGTTATAGAAGGATATTCGTGAATTTCTAAACCAAAGCCATGTCCCGTGCCATGTACAAAATTGGCTCCGTATCCTTTCTTTCTTATGAAATCACGTCCTGCTTTATCGACCTTATGACCTGTGCTGCCTTCAATCAGGGCATCAATGGATCTTTTGTTAGCCTCCATAACAATATTATATATTTTGTTCCACTCTTGCGATGGAGAACCTCCAACGAAATATGTCCTAGTTATATCTGAACAGTATCCATCCCAGAAGACTCCAAAATCACAGATGACAGGATCCCCTAATTCCAATTTTCGATCTGTATTTGAATGGTGAGAATGTGCTGAGTTAGGGCCCGAAGCTACTATAGTACCAAAGGAATTCTCTTGAATTCCCTTTCTTGCCATAAAATAATCTATTTCAGATCTAACCTCTTTCTCGGTAAGTCCCTCGCCTGACTCGACCAAATTATGCGCAAAGGATTGGCCGGAATCTGAATGCTTAATAGCTTTCTTAATTCTATCAAGCTCTTCTTTCGATTTGATTGATCTTAATTCATTTATTTTTGAACTAACAGAAATACCAATCGATCGACCTAGTCTAATCTTGGTATCTGTAAATATTTTTTTAGCATTAATATCTAAAAGTGTTGATTTAAGAACATCTAGAGAACTTTTACCATTAGATTGAATATCTGGGTAAGTAGTCCAACATCTTATATCTTTCACAGAAGACTCATGCCTACATCTATGTTCTTCAAGAGATGAAGTTATGGCTATGGGATCTCCTTTTTTCGGAATGACAACATAATTCATTGTTGAACCTGGAGGGCTGCCTGGAGGAGAATCTGAATTAGCGAGATATCTTGTATTCCCTGGTTGTGCAGATACAAATGCATCCATTTCACCAAGGCTACTTTGGATATTATCCCATCGGTTTTTGTAATTAATCTTCATTCTTCACCATCAATGATAACGCTAATTTATAGCCCGGTAACATATTACCAAGAATCAATAAGGAAGCTATGATATAATAATTATTTAAGTAAAAAATCATTGAGCAAATAATTAGTACTGAATACAAAATTCCAATATAGAATTTAGTGAATTCCAATTAATCACCTCCCAAAGAAACCGGTAAATCTGGACCTAACCCAGATTGATAAAAAATTGTCATAATTAGTATCGGAAAAATTTGCATTAACAAATCATCATCTAACCATTTGAATTTAGGTCTTTCAACTAAAACTGCCACAAGCCCGCCTATTAGAGAATAAAATAAAGAGCCAATAATTAGCTGGTAAATCAACACACTAGCAGTAAATCCTGCTAAAAAACCCTGTAGGTCTCCATACTTTTTGTTACATTCTCCGATTAGAGGGTCAACGAGTGAGGCCATTATGATAGTTGAAACTGCAAATACTTCAGAGAAAACACCTACTTCATAAAAAAATAAAATTGTGCAAGTTCCGGTTGCAAACCAAACGAAACCGGCAACCCTACTGCTTTCATAATCTCTCATTCCATCTAATGCAAAGACTCCAGACAGTCTAAAATATTCAATTAATACGATACCAAGCCAAAAAACAACAACAAGATATATTCTATCAACACCAAATATGTATTCTGGAAAAAGAAAATATATTACAAAACAAGAAGCAACAGTGTGATTGAAACGTCTGTAGATAGCTTGATCAACCATTGAATTAGATATGTATATCTATATTCAAAAATTGTGCCATTTCCTTATATCTACTTCTAATTGTAACTTCAGTTAAATCTGCAGCTCTTGCAACATCTTTCTGCTTTCTTCTTTCATTGTTTACAATAGAAGCTATGTAAACTGCTGCAGCTGCAAGGGAAATTGGAACTGAATTGGTAAGCGGAACATCTTGTGCAGCCCTTAACAAATCTCTAGCAGCTCCTTCAACCTTAGGAGACAATTCTAATTTAGAACAAATACGTGGTAAGTAATCTTCAGGTAAAGGCGGCATCGAATGCATTTTCAAAGCTTTAACCATTACCTGATATGTTCTGGAAATTTCTTTTCTTGAATAACGGCTGTGCCTACTAATTTCGGTAAGAGTCCTAGGAACTCCTTCTTGCCTACATGCTGCATATAGAGCTGCACAGGCTACCATTTCAATTGCCCTACCACTCAAAGATTGTTCTTGTATGGCTCTTCTGTAAATGAAAGCAGCAGTCTCCTGAATTCTTCTTGGTAGCTTCAAATTCGTGGCTACAGCCTGCATTTCACGCATAGCTACTGCCATGTTTCTCTCAGCCGACTTGGATGCACGAGCCCTTCTTTGCCATTTTCGCATTCTGAAAAGCATTGATTGATTCTTATTCGAAATTGATCTTCCATAATAATCTCTGTTAGTTGGAGAAATCTCGGTTGACAATCCTTTATCAGGAAGTGTTGTAGACATTGGAGGTCCAGCCCTTGCAAGAGCATTTTCTTGTTGCATGTCAAATGCTCTCCATTCAGGACCTGTATCAACAATATTATCTTCTAAAACCAAACCACAATCTGCACAGACAATTTCTGCGTGATCATAATCACGTTTCAAATGTGTTCCCTTACAATCTGGACAAGCTGTTATTTCATCAACACTACCGTCATCGTTTTTGTCTGCCATAGTTAATTCCCTCG
>CEVE01007264.1_pt1 | contig 11061 bp, 10 predicted proteins | sample 356431 | NCBI WGS metagenome assembly CEVE01 (sample SAMEA2622764, study PRJEB7988) | marine metagenome | isolation source: saline water (ENVO:00002010), including
GCACTAGACCCTGATTATGCAGAAAAAATTGGTGTAAACGTCGACAACCTACTTCTTTCGCAACCCGACACAGGGGAGCAAGCACTTGAAATTACTGACATGCTTATTAGTTCAAGCGCAATAGATATAATCGTAATTGACTCTGTTGCTGCACTAACCCCAAGAGCAGAAATTGAAGGTGAAATGGGTTCAAGTCATATGGGGCTTCAGGCAAGACTCATGTCTCAAGCTTTAAGAAAACTAACTAGCAGTATAAAAAAATCTAATACTCTAGTTATCTTTATTAACCAAATAAGACTTAAAATAGGAGTGATGTTTGGAAATCCTGAGACAACAACTGGAGGAAACGCTTTGAAGTTTTACTCCTCAGTAAGATTGGATATAAGACGAACAGGAGCTATCAAAAAGGGAGACGAAATATTAGGCAATGAGACCAGAGTCAAAGTTGTAAAAAACAAAGTTGCGCCACCTTTTAAAATAGCTGAATTTGAAATTAGGTATGGAGAAGGAATTTGCAAGGTCGCAGAAATTATTGATCTTGGGGTGGAAAATAAAATTATTGAAAAAGCTGGCTCTTGGTATAGTTATGACGGCAATAAAATCGGACAAGGTAAAGATAATGCTATGAGTTACTTAAAAGATAATCCTGAAGCGCTTAAAACTATTGAAAAACAACTTAATGAAATAATTTCACCGACACCTGAGAAAAAAGCGGTTAATGGTAGCGCATCAAAAAAAGACAAAAAAGAAGAGGAGAATGTCTGATTACGATAAATGCTTAGCCTCAGCGCAAAGGTCTCTTGCTATGAGAGAACACTCTAAATATCAAATTAAAAATAAATTAATTAACAAAGGATTTGAAAAAAGTATTGTTACTGATGTTTTACATGAGTTGAATGATTCGGGATATCAGTCTGACCAAAGATACACGACAGAATATATTCGGTATAGACAAAATATTGGGTATGGCGTAAAAAAAATTATATACGAGCTAAAATCAAATGGTATAAGTTCAGAAATCATAAATAATAACCTTTCAAGTTTTAACGATGATTATGAGGTACTGCTTGAATTGGCTAATGCAAAAATTACTGAAAAAAATTTAAAGGACCAGAAAATTTTAATGAAATACGTCAATCACTTTAAGTCAAGGGGTTTTGAGGACAATATTATACTTAAAGTAATTAATAATATTAAGCAAAATGAAATACAGTAGTTCAGATATTAGGGATAAATTTATAAATTATTTCACATCAAAGGGACATACCTACGTCTCTTCAAGCCCAATAATACCAACAAGTGATGATAAAACTTTACTTTTCACAAACGCCGGAATGGTTCAATTTAAAGATATTTTTTTAGGACTTAAAGATTCTAAATTTAATTCAGCGGTATCAAGTCAAAAATGTATGAGAGCCGGCGGAAAACACAATGATTTAGACAATGTAGGATACACAAATAGACACCATACTTTCTTTGAAATGCTCGGTAACTTTAGTTTTGGAGATTACTTTAAAGATGACGCCATTATGTATGCATGGGATTTTTTAACAAATGAATTAAAGATTCCAATCGAAAAACTTTGGATTACTGTTCATAGCTCTGACAATGAAGCAAAAGCAATCTGGTTAAAAAAGATTGGCATTGATGAGAGCAGGTTATCAGTTATAGATACAAACGATAACTTTTGGAGTATGGGTGATGTTGGACCTTGCGGTCCATGTACAGAAATTTTCTATGATTTTGGAGAAAAATATGAAGGAAATCCTCCAGGCCATGGAGATGAAGGTGAGAGGTACGTTGAGATATGGAACTTAGTTTTTATGCAATTCAATCGTATATCAGACGAAAAAATTATAGATCTACCAAAACCTTCTGTTGATACTGGAATGGGTTTAGAGAGGATTTCAGCTGTGATGCAGAACGAACACAGTAATTATGATACTGATTTATTTACGCCAATAATAAAACATATAAAGGATAGTATAAAGAAAAAATATTACAATGAATCAAGTTCTATAAAAGTTATCTCAGATCATATTCGATCAATATCATTCTTGATAATAGAAGGAATAAGACCTTCAAACGAGGGCCATGGTTATGTTCTTAGGAGAATTATTAGAAGAATGATTAGGCACTCACAGAAACTAGAAATGGATACAAAAAAATTAATTGAGATAATACCAGTCTTTATAAAAACTCTGTCAAATCAATACAAGGAATTAAATAATGAGTCATTAATCAAGAAAGTTTTAAGTAATGAAATTGAAAAATTTGCTGAAACTTTAGATATTGGATTGGAAATATTGGATAAAAATATTGCAAAAATAAATAAGGCATCAGGACGTAAAGAAATATCTGGAGAGCTATTATTCCTTCTATACGATACTTATGGATTTCCTGTTGATTTAACTCAAGCTATTGCCGATGAGCATAAATTTAAAGTTGATGTTGAGTCTTTCGATTTATTAATGAATAAGCAAAAAGAACAAAGTAAGCAGTCGAAACGATTTGATCAAGACGCGAATATGGGATTAATGACAAGTCATTCATCAGAATTTACTGGTTACACTGACTCTCAAAATAAAACTAAAATTCTAGATATAATTATTAATGGCGAAAATGTTTTAGAAATAAAAGAGGGCCAAAGTGGTATCGTTATTCTTGAGTCGTGCCCATTTTATGCAGAAGCTGGTGGTCAAATTGGAGACTCGGGAAAAATTATCAATATAAATGGAGAATTTTCTGTTCAGGATACTCAAAAAAAAGGGAACGCAAATTTACTTTTCGGTAAGCAAGTAAGCGGTATTTTTAAAGTTAATGATGTAGCACAGGCAGAGATTGATCAAATAAAAAGAGAAAACATAAAACTTAACCACTCAGCAACACACTTGTTGCATTCTGCTTTAATTAAAAATATTGGAAGGGATGTTCAACAAAAAGGCTCTTTAGTTTCAGATGAAAAATTAAGATTTGATTTTAGTTGTGAAAAACCAATTAAAAGAGAAGTTTTAAACTCTATTGAGGCTGAAGTTAACCAGATTATTGAAAAAAACATACCTGCTATTACAAGAGTAATGAATAAGGAGGAAGCTATTTCGGAGGGCGCAATTGCATTATTTGGTGAAAAATATGATGAAAAAGTAAGAGTCCTAAGTTTTGGAGACGTGTCAATCGAGCTTTGTGGGGGTACACATGTAAATAATACTGGAGATATCGGTGTATTTAAAATATTATCTGAATCAAGTATTTCATCAGGAATTAGAAGAATAGAGGCTATTACTGGAATGTCTGCAAATGATTACCTTACAAAGCGCGACAATTTGGTGTCTGACATATGTCAGGTTTTAAATGTTAATGATGAAGACTTAAAAGACAAAATTAGCTTTTTGTTAAGCGATAATAAGAAACTCAAGAAAGAAAATTCTTTACTTCAACAAAAAGTATCACATTTAAATATTCTTGATCAAATAAATAAAAAGCACTATGTTTTAGATTGCAATTTTCAAGTATTCAACCAAGAATATATTGATGGAAAAATTTTAAAGAATATCTTAGAGGAAGTTAAATCATCAGAAGAAAAACTAATCCTCATTATCCTACAAAAAAATAAATCTAAATTAGAATTACATGTGCTAGCAACTAAAGATTGCCATAAAGTTATTAATGCAAAACAGATCATTGATATTTTGAACGTAAATTTTGGGTCAACAGGTGGTGGAAGAGATGACCTAGCTCAAGCTGGCCTAGACTATAGTGGAGATATATCAAAGCTTGTTCAAGAAATTAAAGATAAAGTCAAAAGTTCCATTCCAACCCAGGAAAAATAACCATGCCAGTAATAGTCCAAAAATATGGTGGTACATCAATAGGTAGTATTGAAAAAATATCTCAAGTAGCAGAAAAAATTATTGCAGAGAAAGAAAAAGGAAATGATTTAGTGGTTGTAGTTTCTGCAATGAGCGGTGAAACAAATAAATTAGTTGAGCTCGCAAAATCAATAAATAAAGACCCTTGCGGGAGAGAGTACGATGTTTTGTTGTCAACAGGTGAGCAGATAACAATATCTTTGTTAGCAATGACTTTAATAAAAAAAGGACACAAGGCAATTTCGTTAACCGGTTCACAAGCTGGAATTTTTACAAATTCAGTTTTTAATAAAGCAAGAATTGAAACAATTAATAATTCTAAAATAAAAGAATATCTTGATTTAGGCTATATTGTTGTGATTGCTGGGTTTCAAGGTGTTACAGAAAACGGCGAAGTAACAACTCTTGGAAGAGGTGGTTCAGATACATCTGCTGTTGCTATTTCAGTTGCTATGGATGCAAAAGAATGCCAAATATTCACGGATGTAGATGGTGTATTTACAACTGACCCAAGAATATCCGCGGGCGCAAAGAAAATTGAACAGATTACAAGCGAGGAAATGCTTGAATTATCTAGCCAAGGTTCAAAAGTTTTACAGCCGAGAGCTGTAGAATTCGCTGGCAAGTATGATATTGGAATCAGAGTTTTATCAACTTTTGGAGACGGAAGCGGTACTCTAATAAAAAAGGAAAATGACGGAAGAATGGAAAAGGCGATTATCTCAGGGATAGCTTTTAATAAAGACGAAGCACAATTAACAATAAGAGGGGTTCCAGATCAACCTGGTATAGCATCATTAATATTAGGACCTATTGCTGAACTTAATATTGACGTAGACATGATTGTTCAAAACGTTGGTGAAGACGGTTTAGCTAATTTCACTTTTACCGTTCCAAGAAGTGATTTTAATAATGGCTTAAAATCCCTAGAAGTAAGTTCAGAAAAGCTAAAAGCAAAAAAAGTTATTGGTAATAATAAGATCGTAAAAATATCTATGGTGGGTGTGGGCATGAGAACACATCCCGGTGTTGCAAGTAAAATGTTCTCTGTTTTAGCAGATAATAATATTAACATAAGCATGATATCTACTTCAGAGATAAAGATATCAATAGTTACCGATGAAAAAAATCTTGATACAGCAATAAATGTGCTTCATGATGCTTTTAAATTAGATAGATAGCATTTATCTTGTAGTATTATGTATAATATGTAATAGTAAATTTGTGTTATTAGAATAATAATAATAATAATTGCTTGAATAAGTAATCGAGGAGGGGCGATGTTAATTCTAACACGCAGAGTAGGAGAGTCTCTAAGGATTGGTGACGAAGTATCTGTTACTGTTCTGGGTATTAAAGGTTCTCAAGTGAGACTTGGTGTAAATGCGCCAAAAAGTGTTTCGGTACATAGAGAAGAAGTATACGACAGAATAAATGATGAAAATTCAAAGAATTCTGATGAAAATACTAAAACTTCTGAAAAAAACGTAAATTTGTAAGTTTTCAGGAGAGGTGGCTGAGTGGTCGAAAGCGGCACCCTGCTAAGGTGTTATACGGGTAACTGTATCGAGGGTTCGAATCCCTCTCTCTCCGCCATATTCTTTATTAGTCCGTTTTTTAATCAAATATTATAAGTTACTCAATTTGATAGATTTATGTGCAAATTTAATTTTGATACCACATACACGCAATTGCCGTCACAATTTTACACAATACAAAACGCTATTCCAGTTTTGTCTCCAGAAGTAGTAATAGTAAATCATGACTTAGCAAATTCTATGGCTTTAGATTTCTCTGAATTAGATAAAGGTCAACAAGCAAACTTATTTTCAGGTAATCGTTTGCCTAAAGGTATAAAGACATTTTCTCAAGCTTATGCTGGCCATCAATTTGGTCATTTCACAATGCTTGGCGACGGTCGTGCAGTTATTTGGGGTGAGCATGTGACGCCAGATAAAAAAAGATGCGATATTCAATTTAAAGGTTCTGGGCAAACACCATACTCGCGTCGAGGCGATGGCCGAGCTGCTCTTGGCCCAATGCTTAGAGAGTATTTAATCTCTGAAGCAATGTTTGAGCTTGGTGTTCCTACGACAAGAAGCTTAGCGGTTGTCAAAACAGGTGAGGAGGTTTTTCGAGAAACAAAATTAAAAGGCGCCGTTTTAACAAGAGTTGCAAGTTCACATATTCGAGTTGGAACTTTTGAGTTTGCTGCTGCTCTTCAAGACAAAGAATTAATTCACCAAATTATGAATTATACAATTAAGCGTCATTTTCCTGAGTTGATAAACAAAAGTAGCAACCTTGCTATTTCATTAATAGAAAAAATAATTGATTCTCAAACAAATTTAATTGTTGAATGGATGCGCGTGGGCTTCATTCACGGTGTAATGAATACAGATAACATGGCCTTATCTGGGGAAACAATTGATTATGGACCATGTGCTTTCATGGATCATTATAATTCAAATACTGTATTTAGCTCAATTGACCGAGGAGGAAGATACGCTTTTGGAAATCAGCCTAAAATAGCCCAGTGGAATATTGCAAGATTTATAGAAGCATTAATTCCACTAATTAATGAGGATGTAAATAAATCGATTAAGATTGGCGAAGAATTGATAAATAGCTTCCCAGAATTATATGAAAAAAAATGGCTAGAGATGATGAGGTCGAAACTTGGTTTATTTAGAGAATTTAGAGAAGATAAGAATCTTATAAATGATTTATTAACATGGATGCAGAAGAATAATGCAGATTTTACAAATACGTTTATTGATTTAGGAAAGGGGAAGCAACCACAAAATGGTATTTATAAAAATAAGGATTTTGAAGATTGGTTTAACAGATGGAAAATAAGATTATCAAAAAATGAAAAATCATTAGAAGGATCTTTAGAATTGATGAATTCAAAAAATCCACAAATTATCCCGCGTAATCATAAAGTAGAAGAAACTCTTAAAGCCGCAGATAATGATAATTTTAATCCGTTTAATAAATTACTTGAGGTATTAAAATTTCCCTACAAAAATGATTCACAAAACTCTCTTTATAAAGAGCCTCCAACACCAGATGAGCGCGTAAAAGAGACTTTTTGTGGCACATAGTTTTTCTCAATAAAAGACATATATGAAAATTACATAAAAATGCATTTCTTACTTTTTATTAGTATAATAAATACATGAATATAAACGTAAATAATATTAAAAATTAAGTAAATGAAGTCATGTCCGCAATGCAAATCAAATATGATCATAGATATTGTCTACGGATTTCCCTCTAAAAAAATGTTAGAAGATGCAAGTAACAGTAAAATAAATTTAGGAGGTTGCGATATTTCTCCAAATAATCCTGATTATAAATGTAAATCATGTGGATATGAATTTAAAGAGCTTGATAAATTTTTTAAGAAATAGATATTTAAAATGACTGAAAAAACCTTATTTGAAAAAATTATAGACAGAGAGATTCCAGCCGATATAGTCTATGAAGATGACTTATGTATCGCAATTGAGGACATTAATCCTCAAGCTCCCATTCACATTCTTTTAATTCCAAAAAAACCAATACCAAAACTCAGTGATTGTGATAATAACGATAAAGAATTACTATCACACCTTTTTTTAAAGGTCAGCGAAGTTGCCGAATTATGCAAAATCCCCGAAAGCTTTAGATTAAATATAAATAACGGAGCTTCTGCAGGACAAGAGGTCTTTCATTTACATATTCACATAATGGGTGGAAGAAAATTTAATTGGCCTCCAGGATAAAAAAATGGAATTTTGGTTAAAAAAAGATAAGTGGAAAACTTCCGCACTTAATACATTTGTTTGCTTAATTGGATGCTCTATTGGCGACTTTGGAACAATTTTATATTTTCAATTTTTTACAAATATAAGTTCCATAATGATTATCATGCCAATAGCAATATTAAATGGCATCATTACAAGTATTATTCTAGAAACGATATTGTTACTTAGATCAATGCCGTTTCGCGTAGCTTTAAAAATAGCAACAGGTATGAGTTTAATAAGTATGATAGCAATGGAATTAGCAATGAATTTTACAGATATTTTGCTAGAGGGCGAATTAGTACTTTCTTTATCGTCCATTATTCCTGTTTTAATCGTAGGATTTATAGTTCCATGGCCTTATAATTATTGGAGATTGGTTAAGTATAATAAAAGTTGTTGTGGATAAAATGCGCCCGTAGCTCAGCTGGATAGAGTACTTGGCTACGAACCAAGGGGTCGGGAGTTCGAATCTCTCCGGGCGCGCCAATAGTTTTTTCAGTATGAGAATATTTTTTTTATTAACATTGATAGTTTTTTTTACAAACCCATCCATTTCATCAGAAATGGTAAAAGGTCTTGGTGTTACAAAGTGCACAACTTTCAATGATTCTAGTATCGAGGAGAAAATTATCTATATGAGTTGGATGGCTGGCTACATATCTTCTCATAATATTTTAAAGAAAAAATTACACGCAAAAAACCTCTCTTTTAACAGATCAAAAATTTGGATAGAGTCATATTGCTATAATAATCCCGAAAAAACTTTTAAAAGTGCTGTAGATTTGTTTATTAACGAATTTACAAAATAACCTCATTAGCTCTTTTTATTATATTGCTTTCCTTTTGAAAATTTATTGTTTCTATTCTTATAGTTTTTATTAAATTTTTTGCCTTTGTAGTTTGGATTATAATTTTTAGACTTTCTCTTATATTGATTCTTTGGTTTTATATCTCCAAAAAATATTCTTTTAATTAATGAGAAAATTCCAAAATTTGATTTATTGCTATTTATTGGTATAGGTCTATTTGGCTTTATACCCTGAACTGCTGGCTCCGTATTCTTGTTATTATTCTCTTTTTTTAAGTCGTAAACATTTTCTTCGCTTTTTTCGATTAGCTCGAAACTTGATTTATTTATAGTTTCATCATTGTCAGTCCTGTATCTTGTAAGTTTGTATTTTGGACTGTCTAATTCTGCATTAGGAATTACAATAACGTTTACTTTGTTTTTTTCATAAATATTGTTTACTTCCTGTCTTTTTTCATTCATCAAGTATGTAGATATCTCTATTGGGAGTTCAGCAATAACTTTACTTGTGTTTACTTTAAGTGATTCTTCTTCAATTAATCTCAAAATAGCAAGTGACATTGACTTGATATTTCTTATTCTTCCTACGCCCTCACATAAGTGGCAAATTTCTTCAGAAGAGTCTCTCAATGATGGTCTTAGTCTCTGTCTTGAAAGCTCTAGTAAACCAAATCTAGATATTTTTCCAAATTGAACTTTTGCTCTATCAAGCTTAACAGCTTCTCTGATTTTTTCTTCAACAGCCTTTTGATTTTTCACTGAGAGCATATCTATGAAATCAATAACTAATAACCCCCCTAAATCTCGAATCCTAAGTTGCCTTGCAATTTCTTCAGCTGCCTCAAGATTTGTATTGAGTGCAGTTTCTTCAATATCACTTCCTTTTGTTGACCTAGCAGAATTTATGTCAATAGAAATTAATGCTTCAGTATGGTCAATAACAATAGAGCCACCTGATGGCAACGAAACTTCCCTATTAAAAGCAGATTCTATTTGATTCTCAATTTGATATTTATTAAATAGAGGAGTATTTTCTTTATATAATTTTAGTTTTTTCGTTTGTTGAGGCATTGAAAATTCTAAGAATTCTTTTGCCGTTTCATAAACTTCCTCATTATCTACAAGAATTTCATCAATTGAATCATCCATGTGATCGCGAAGTGTTCTTATTATTATATTACTTTCTCTGTAAATTAAAAAAGGTGCCTCTTTTTCCTTTGATGAATCAACAATATTTTTCCACAGAGTTACTAAGTAGTCTTGGTCCCACTGAAGCTCATCAAGACTTTTCCCTACGCCGGCTGTTCTTATAATATTACCACCATCTTTTATTTCTTTTAAGTTATCAAGATTATCTTTAACTTCTTTCCTATCTGAACCCTCAATTCTTCTTGAGACTCCACCTGCCTTTGGGTTATTCGGCATTAGAACCAAATATTTTCCAGCTAAGCTTATAAATGTTGTTAGTGCAGCTCCCTTATTTCCTCTTTCAATTCTTTCTATTTGAACGATTAATTCTTGACCTTCGCTTAACATATCTTTTATGCTACTTTTTTTGTCAAAAGTTTCATTTTTCAAGTATTCTTTTGAAATTTCTTTAAGAGGAAGAAAGCCATGTCTTTCGGCTCCAAAATTGACAAAAGCTGCTTCAAGACTTGGTTCAACTCTTGTTACAACTGCTTTGTAAATATTTCCTTTGCTTTGATTACGTGATCTGTTTTCTATATCTAAATCGTATAGCTTCTGACCATTTACTGATGCTACTCTCAACTCTTCTTGCTGAGTTCCATTTATCAAAATTCTTTTCATTATTTTTCCTATTTAGAAAGCTTAAATGAGAAAAACAAAGAACCACCGCATTTAAAAAGTAATTTTTTTTGCTTATGTGTTCTTTAAGAATATTATTTATCTTTGTGATTAAATTTCTCATTATTTTGCTTTTATGATTAATTATATAACTTTACTAATTAAGAATCGCACAAAGCGATATCTTTTAATTCATTTGAGGCAGAAACTTGATTTATTAACTGCTCTCATATTGCTAATATATCAGTCTTAGAGTATTTCATCAAATTCTCAGCAATTTTAGGCGTTTACAGCATGGCAGTTAAAAAAAAGGTTGAAAATGTAGTCATCTCCTCTGCAAATGAAGGTCAAAGGGTAGATAACTTCCTTATTTCCTATATAAAAAATGTTCCAAAAAAGCATGTTTATAAGCTAATACGTACGGGACAAGTAAGGATAAATGGGTCGAGATCAAAACCAAGCACAAAGCTAAATATTAACGATTTAGTGAGAATTCCTCCATTCACTACAACAGAGGATCTTAAGCCAATTATATCCTCAGAAATTATAAAAAAAATAATGATGCAAGTTATTTACGAGGATGACGAATTTATAGTTTTTAACAAACCATCATCATTTGCTGTACATTCAGGAACAAATACTGGTTATGGATTAATTGATGTAATACGATCAACGAAAAAAAATCATGAAAGGATAGATTTACTTCATAGACTTGACAAAGATACAAGTGGCTGTCTTATTCTTACAAAATCTTTAAAAACTTTAAAAAATTTACAAATAAAAA
>CEVE01016810.1_pt1 | contig 11017 bp, 11 predicted proteins | sample 356431 | NCBI WGS metagenome assembly CEVE01 (sample SAMEA2622764, study PRJEB7988) | marine metagenome | isolation source: saline water (ENVO:00002010), including
ATTACTTCTTTCAAATCTATTTTTTTGATTTTTGCATGAGCTTTTTTACTCCATCCAATAGCTCCAAATAGAGTATCATGTGGCTCTTTTATGTCGTCAGTATATTCGGCAATACCACTAACATGTTTATATGCACTATCATGTGGTCTTATCTCGCTAATTAAATTTTCATTATTTTTCATTGATAAACTCTAAATAATTTTTTGGTTTTAGTTTCTATAAAAAATTTTTCTAATAAATTTTTAGCAACTTCTAATCTATAATTTTTGGATGCTCTCATGTCAGAGATAGGATTAAAATCCTTTTGTAATAAATTTTTTGCCTTTTCAATAATATCCTCTGAGAATTCTGAATTTTTCAAAAATTTCTCACAATTTTTAGCCCTTTTTGGAATTTCAGCCATACCTCCAAAAGCAATAGCCACATCTTTAATTTTTTGATCTTTTATTTTAAAATTAAAAGATGCACAAACTGAAGAAATATCATCATCGAATCTTTTTGATATCTTATATGCCTTAAAATTATGATTTTTATAAATAGGAATAATAATTGATTTTATAAATTCTCCCTTTTTTAGTTTTGTTTCTCTATACTTAATAAAAAAGTCATTCAGATAAATTTTTTGATTTCCATTTTTAGTTTGAATTATTATTTTTGCATTTAATGAAAGAAGTAAAGGTAAAGTATCTCCTATTGGAGATGCGGTCGCAATATTTCCACCTATCGTCCCAACATTTCTTATCTGAACAGAACCATATCTTCTTAAGATATTATTAAAGTCAGGATAATATTTTATTATAAATTTTTCAAATTCTATAAGTGGAGTTGTAGAGCCACAAATAATTTCATTTTTTTTTATTTTAATAAAATTAAGCTCTTTAATATTATTTAAATTAACAATATTTTTAATTTCTTGTCTATCTTTAGTTACTTTTAATGATAAGTCTGTGCCACCACTTAAAAAATCACAATTTGAGTTTTTTCGAATTATTTTTCTTAAATCATCTAAGTTATTAGGTGCAAAATATTTTTTATTTTTATTTTCAATAAATATACTTTTAGAATGTATTTTTTTTAAAAGATTAATTGTTTTTTTTCTATTTTTATTAAATTCATCGATATCAGTTTTTTTAACATTTTTTGCAGCATCAACAATTGGTCTGTACCCGGTGCATCTACATAAATTCCCAGATATCGCATCTTTAATTTCTCCATCATTATTATTTTTTTTATTTTTGAACATTGCAAAAATAGACATAACGAAACCTGGTGTACAAAACCCACATTGAGATGCATGATATTTTGCCATTGCTTCTTGAACTGGATGATAAGAGCCATTACTAGCTAAATTCTCAACAACTATTAGTTGTTTTCCATGCAAAGTTGGTGTGAATGAAATACATGAATTTATTGCCTTATATTTAATTTTATTATTATCAAGCTCACCAAGTACGATTGTGCATGCACCACAACCTCCCTCCGCGCATCCCTCCTTCGTTCCAGTTTTTTTTAAATCATTTCTTATAAAGTTAAGTAAGGTTTGATTGGGGTCAGGATTTTTTATAGCTACCAATTGATTTTCAAAAATAAATTGAACTGTATTTGAGTTCATTTAAGAACCTCTATATGTAGAATAACTCCAAGGAGATACGAGTAATGGAACATGATAATGTTCTTTTGAGTTTGAAATTCCAAATCTTATAATTACCTCATCTAAAAAAGGAATATTTTCTGGGTTTGATATTTTTTTAAAGTAATCTCCAATAAAAAAAACTAACTCATATTTGCCGTTTAAAAAACTTTGGCCTTCAAGTAATGGTTTATCAGATCTACCATCTTGATTTAATATTATTGTATTTTTTTTTTCCTTATTATTACTTTTTAAATAATATAACTCTACTTTAATTCCAGTGCCTGGTTTACCAGAATAAGTATCTAATACATGAGTTGTTAATTTTGTCATATGAGAAATATTTATATACAATATTGAGTAATTAATAAATAACAACTAAAATAAATTCATAATATGTTTGATATCAAAAAAATTAATAGTCTTGATAAGTCTGAATTTTTATCAATTTTTGGAAATGTATTTGAAAAGTCAACATGGATTAGCGAAGAAGCATTTAAACTAAAACCGTTTAAAGATTTAGACTCATTCGTTTCTAAAATAATAGAAATTTATGAGAAAAGTGATGACGAAACAATTAGAAAAATTCTCAATTTACATCCAGAGTTAGCTGTAGAAAAAAAGTTAACAGAAAACTCAGAGATTGAACAACTTAAAGCAAATTTAAAAGAATGTACTTCTGAGGAATTTGATCAATTTAAAATATTAAACTTAAATTATAGAAAAAAATTTAATTTCCCTTTTATTATTGCTGTGAAAGGAAAAAATAAAACTGAAATATTAAAAAAATTTAGAGAAAGAATAAATAATTCTATAGAAAATGAATTCTTAGAGGCAAAGAATCAAGTAAAAAAAATTGCAACTTTTAGATTAGAAGAATTAATTAAATAATATTAATTCGATTTTTCTGAAACATATTTTGCAACTGCTTCAATTTCCTCCGTTGTAAGAATTCCTTCGTAAGCAGGCATAACTCCAATACCATTTGTAACTGCCAAAATTACTCTTCCAATATCTGGTTTAATTTGATTTAAGTTTGGTCCAATATCCGCATTTGAACCAGCATCAGATAAAGCATGACAGGTAGCGCAGTTTCCTTTTTCTAAAAAAATATTTTTTCCTAAATTCAATGTTTCATCTGCATCTAAATTTTGACTTAATGTAATGAATATTATGAAAATAAAAAATTTAAAATGTTTCATGATTTTATCTAATTGTTCTTCAATTTGTATAAATATTAATTTACTAAAAAAAGATTTTTGTAGCAAGTATCAATAGTATGAAATAAATAGACATATGAGAATTTTTGATTGTTTTATGTATTTTGATGAAGAAATGATATTAGATGTCAGGCTTAATACATTAAATAAATTTGTAGATTATTTTGTAATTGCTGAAAGTAAATTTACTCACAGTGGAAAAAAAAGAAATTTAAATTTTAATATAAATAAATTTGAAAAATTTAAAGATAAAATTATTTATTTAATTTATGATAAAGAGGATCAGGGTATCGAAATCATAAACGAAAATGATCACAAAAATGATAAAGCTAGAAAAACAATTATGAATGCAGTAAAAAGAGAAAATGGTCAAAGAAATTATCTACAAAAAGGTTTGGATGCTGCTGAGAATGAAGACATAATTTTGATTTCTGATGTTGACGAAATTCCAAATTTAATAAATATAGATTTTGCTAATTTCAAAAATAAAATAATCCAATTTAAACAAGAAATGTTTTATTATAAATTTAATTTGGTTTTACCAAAATTGTTATGGACAGGAACCAAAGGTTGTAGAAAAAAAAACCTTATTAGCCCTCAGTGGTTAAGAAACATAAAAGATAGAAAATATTCAATTCTTAGACCAGATATTTTTTTTTCAAAAAAAAAATATTCTGATATTTTTTTTGTTAAAAATGGAGGTTGGCACTTTACAAATATTAAAGCACCAAAAGATATTAAAAATAAACTGAGTTCATATTTGCACCATATAGAATACGATGAAAAACCTTTGGATGTTAACGAAATTGAGAATATAATTAATAAAAAAACAGCTATTTATGATTTAAATTTAGATAAAAAATTAAATAAATTAGGAGAGGGAAATAAACTTGAATCCTATGATTTAAATAAATTGCCAATATATATCAAAGAAAATAAAAAGAAATTTGAACTTTGGTTAGATTAGATATTCAATATTGTACTGGTTCGTCATCAATACTTCTCCACAAATACCATGTTGCAACAGAACAATAAGGAGAAAATTTTTTTTTAAGATAATTAACAAATTTTTCTGGGGGAAGGTATTTTTTCTTATAATTATTTGATATTGCTCTTAATAAACCAATATCCTGTACAGGCCATATATTTTCTCTATTATAAGTGAAAAGTAATATCATTTCAGCAGACCATCTTCCAATTTGCCTTAAAGATGAAAGGTAAATAATTGCTTCTTCATCATTCATTTTTTTAATTAGCTTTGGATTAAAAGATTTATTTGAAAATTTAATTGATAGTTCTTTAATACCTTTGGCTTTTCGACTACTCAGTCCACACTTTTTAAGTTTTTGAATAGTAATTTTTTTTATTACTTTTGGATTAATTTTTCCATTACATAAACTCCTGAACTTTTTGAATACTGAATTCGCAGCTGCAACACTAATTTGTTGGCCTATTATACTTTTACATAAAGAGAAAAAAATATCTCTTCTTGAAGTCAATGTTTTATGTTTATATTTTTCAATTAAAATTTTCATTACTTTGTCTTTTTTAGACAAATATTTTTTTGCTTTATTCCAATATTTTGGAGTCTTAGTCATGTCTAGGAATTGAAACTTGTTTTTTAAGTGTAATTTCTCTTTTAAAAATAATTATAGACGAGGTTATGACTAGGAAAGCTCCAATTAAAGTTTTTATTGATGGAACCTCATTCCAAATAAAATATCCAAAAATTATTGCAAAAACTAAAGCTAAATATTTCAGAGGAGTTACTAATGATACCTCTGAAAATTTGTATGATTGACCTAACCATAGATTTGCAGCTCCACCCAATATTCCAATTGACATGAGCAACATTAAATCTTTTATGTCAGGCATAATCCAACCGTAAGGGATCGTAAAAAAACTTGCTAAAGTTATAGTAGCAGAAAAATATAGCGAGATTAACCACACAGGCTCTGAGGTAGATAATTGTCTTATAGTAATAGCTACATAAGACATACCTAGGCAAAAGATTAGGGGATAAATAAAATAAATATTTAATGAAGATAGACCTGGTTCTGTAATAATTATTATTCCAATAAAACCAACAAGGACAGCTATCCATCTAAACAATCCAACTTTTTCACTTAGTAAAAAGATTGATAAAATAGTTGTAAAAATTGGAGCAGCAAATGAAATGCTGACAACAGTTGCAAGAGGTAAATTTCTTAGTGCTGTAAATATAGCTAAAAGTGCAATTAAACCAAAAAAACATCTTCGAAAATGTAGGCCTGGCCTCTTTGTATAATAGAAATTTTTAATTCTGTTTTTTGGCATAATTAAAAAATAAAGGACCATCCCAAAAAAACCCCTAAAAAATATTACTTGTCCTAAAGGATATGAATCTGACCATTTTACGATCAAATCCATTATAGAAAATGCACAAACAGATATAAACATGTACAAAAAGCCCAATTGATTTTTGGATAGCATAAGAATAACTTTAGTTTAATTAAAACAATAATCAATGGAAATAGCAGTATTAGCATTAGGATGTTTCTGGGGACCTGAAATTAAATTTGATAAACTTGAAGGAGTTACAAAAACAGAGGTTGGTTACTGTGGGGGGAATAGTGATACAGTAACATACGAGAAAGTTTGTTCAGGGAAAACTAATCATGCAGAAGTTGTAAAATTAGAATTTGATCCTAAAAAAATTTCATACGAAGAAATTTTACAATATTTTTTTAAAATTCATGATCCTACAACATTAAATGCCCAGGGCCCTGATATCGGCACTCAATACAGAAGTGAAATATTCTATTTAAATGAAGATCAAAAAAAAATTGCAAAAAATATAATTGAAGAAAACAATAAAAAATTATCTGGAAAAGTAGTAACAAAATTATCTGAAATAAAAAATTATTGTAAAGCTGAAGATTATCATCAAAAATATTTAGAAAAATAATTTAATAATGTCTCTTGTAAGTACAGATTGGGTTGAAAAAAATATTAATAATATAAAATTGATTGATTGTTCGTGGCACATGCCAAATGAAAAAAGAGATGGGTATAAGGAATATTTAAAAGCTCACATAAAAAATGCATTATTTTTTGACTTAGACAAAAATTCAGATGAAATAAATGATTTACCTCATATGCTTACAAGTATAAGTGATTGGGAAAAAATTGTTTCCAAAATGGGAATAGTCAAAGATGATGAAATAGTAATTTATGATAATTCAGATGTATTAAGTTCATGTAGGTGTTGGTACAATTTTATTTACTTTGGCCACGATAAAAAGTTAGTTCATGTTTTAAATGGCGGATTAAAAAAGTGGAAATCTGAAAATAAACCTACAACTGACATAATTTTAAAAGTTAGTTCAGCTAAATACACTGCATTTGAAAGAAAAAATTTAGTAATAAATATAAATCAAATTAATGAAAATATTAATAATGATAAATTTAAAGTTATAGATGCAAGAAGTAAAGAAAGGTTTGAAGGTAAAGTTGATGAGCCAAGGAAAGGTTTAAGAAGTGGATCAATTCCAAAATCAAAATGTATACCTTTCAGAAATTTAATTAATGATGATAATACATTTAAAAATGAAAATGAAATTTTAAACATATTTAAAACTACTCTAGGAGACCAAATAACAACAAATGTTGTATTTTCTTGTGGTTCTGGAGTAACTGCCTCTGTTTTGGCACTTGCATATTCTTTAATTAATAATAAATATATGCCAACCATTTACGATGGTTCCTGGGCAGAATACGGAAAAATTAAAAAATGAAAAGATCAACAAAAGTAATTTCTATAATAGTAGTCTTCTTCTTAATTATAGCTTCAGTAATTGTTGCTCGAACTATGATTGGGGCCCATTTTAAAAAAAAATTTAGTAAAAGACCTCCTCCAGGAATTGTAGTAACTGAAGTTATAGAAAAAGAATTTTCAGAAAAAATTGAAACATTTGGAACTGCTGTATCAAGTAAAACAAAATCTTTCAGAATAAAAAAAGCTGATTTATTGGGGGAATTGAAATTAAATAATTATGTCAAAAAAGGTGAAGTAATTATTAATTTAAAGAGTGGAGATATTATTGCTCCCTTTAATGGAGTGGTAGGTTATACAGGTTTAACTGAAGATATATTTGTGTCTGATAGTACGTTTATTATTACTTTGGATGATAATTCAACAATTTATTCTGATATAAAAATTCCTGAGAATTACTCAGCTGTAATTAAGAAAGGACTACCAATAGAAGCAAGAGTTTCGAGTTATAAAAATAAAACTTTTAATGGAGAAGTTGATTTTATTTCTAGTAGAATAAATGCTGAAACTAGAAGTTTGTTAACAAGAATAAAAATTGCAAATACAAATTTAGAACTTATATCTGGTTCGTTATTAGAAGTTAGTGTAAAATTTAATTTAAGAAATTCTATTAGAATACCAGATACCAGTGTAATGATTGAAGGTGAAAAAGCCTACGTATATAAAGTATCTAAAGATAATATAGCAAATAAAATTGAAATAAAAATTGGGTCAAGACAAGAGAGTAATATTGAAGTTTTATCTGGATTAAATATTGGAGATACTATTGTTGCTGAAGGATTAAAAAAAGTCTATCCAAGAAGCAAAATAAAACCTATTAAAAATGGCTCACAAGATAGTGGATCCGATTGGAAAAAAGAAAACTAATAAATTAAGTGATTAAATGTTCATAACTGAATTAAGTATTAGAAGACCTGTAGTTTCATGGGTAATGTCTTTAATTTTAATTGTATTTGGAATTTTTGTTTTTTGGAAATTGCCAGTTAGAGAACTTCCATCGGGCCTGCAGCCACCTGTAGTACAGGTACAAGTTGACTATACATCTGCTTCTGCTCCTATAATTGATCAAGAGGTAACACAAGTTTTAGAAGATGTTATTGGGGGTGCAGAAGGTATTAAAAATATTGATTCAAAATCTTCGAATGGAAGAAGTACGATAAAAGTTGAATTTGATACAAGTATTGATTTAGATAATGCAGCCAATGATATAAGAGAAAGGGTTGCGAGAGTTGTAGATAATTTACCTTCAGAATCAGACCCTCCTCAAATTCTTAAACAAGCTGCAGGATTTACTACAACAATGTGGTTAGCACTTTCATCTTCAACTTGGAGTGATTTAGAACTTGGTGATTACGCTGAGAGATATTTAGTGGATACTTTTTCAAGTGTAAAGAATGTTGGTAGAATTTTAGTTGGTGGACTTAGAGAGCTTAGTATTAGAGTATGGGTAGACCCAATCAAATTGGCAGCAAATGATTTGACCGTTCAAGAAGTTGAGAGAGCTTTAAGGGGTGAAAATATTAGATTGCCTGCAGGAACTCTTGAAGCGAATAATATTGATTTAACATTAAACCTAGACAAATCTTACAATAGCATAGAAACAATTAAGCAACTTCCAATTAAAAAAACTAATAAGAAAGTAGTTGTCCTATCTGATGTTGCAAATATAGAGTTTGGTCCTGTCTCTGAAAAAACTTTATTTAAAGCACAAAGGAAAGATCAATTAAATTTAAAGACAGTTGGTATAGGGATTTATGCTAGAAGTGGAGCATCGACTGTAGAACTTTCTAAAGAAATTAAAAAAAAAATTGCTGAAGTCAATAAATCCTTGCCAGAAGGTCTTGAGCTTGAGGTAGCATTTAATAGAGCTACTTATATTGGCGCGGCAATTAACGAGGTTTATAAAACTTTGATAATTGCCTTTATTTTAGTTGTAATAATTATTTATTTGTTCTTAGGGAATTTAAAAGCTGTAATTGTCCCAGCTATTGCGTTACCAGTAAGTTTAATAGCTTCATTTCTTGGAATTTATATTTTTGGATTATCAATAAATATATTTGTTCTTCTAAGTTTTATATTAGCAATTGGTATAATTACTGATGATTCTGTAATTATGACTGATGCTATTTATAGGCGAATAGAAAATGGGGAAAATCCTCTTGTAGCTGCATATAAAGGATCTAAGCAAATTACATTTGCAATAATTGCAACTACATTAATTCTTATTGCTGTCTTTTTGCCTTTAATATTTATTGAGGGTATTTCTGGAACATTATTTAGAGAAACTGCAATAGCTTTATCTTTTTCAATTGTTGTATCTTCCTTTGTTGCTCTGACTTTATCCCCAATGCTTGCGAGTAAATTTCTAAATAAAAAAAATAGTAAAAATTTTATAATACGGAATTTTGAAAAATTTTTCTTAGGTTTCTCAAAATTTTATCAGGAGACATTGGAAGTACTAGTTAAAAGAACAAAAACAATCTCTTTTTTTATTATAATAATAATTATAGCTTCTGTTCTACTATTTAATTTTTCAAAAAAAGAATTATTACCTATGGAAGATAGAGGAGCTTATCTTATTATTGGTTTTACAGACGAAGGAAGCTCTTTCGAATATACTCAAGAAAAAGCTCAAGTTATTGAAAAAAGATTGATTCCACTATTACAAGCTGAAGATAGTCCCTATTCGCGTTTTATTATGAGAGTTCCTGGTTTTGGAAGCTCAGCAACTTCATATAACAGTTTTATAATTATTGCTTTATTAGATCACTGGAAAAATAGAAAACAAGATTCCCAGACAGTTATGAGACAAGCAATTGGTAAAATAGTTACGGTGCCTGAGGCTGTAGCATTTCCAATATCTCCACAATCAATTAGAGTGTCTAGTTATAACAAACCTGTTCAGATGGTTATTTATGGAAGCACTTATGAAGAATTAGAGAATATTCAAAATGAAGTGATAGGAAAATTAAGAAGAAATAGCAACCTATCAAGAATAGAATCTGATTATTCTAGAAATAAGCCCGAAGTGAAGTTAATTATAAATAAAAATAAGGCAAAAGATTTAGGAGTTTCAACTGAAAATATTGGTAAAAGTTTAGAAACACTTTATGGAGGTAAAAAAGTAACAACATTTAATAAATTAGGAAAAGAATATCCAATAATATTACAACAATATTTATCGGATAGACGAAATAAAGAGGGAATATCTAAAATTTTTGTTAGGTCAGATACAACAGGAAAACTAATATCACTTACTAACCTCGTAAATTTTAAAGAAGAAGGTACAGCAAAAGAATTGTCTAGATACAATAGACAAAGAGCAGTGACTATCTCAGCTAATATTGGTGAAAATTATACTCTTTCAGAAGCAATAAAATACTTAGAGAATATAATGATTGAAGTTTCTCCTAAAAGTCAAATCACTTGGAAAGGTAAGTCGGAAGAAATAAAAGAAACAAGCAACGAACTTTTTATTATATTTGCTTTAGCATTATTAACAGCATATCTGGTCATGGCAGCAACATTTAATTCATTTATTCACCCATTTATAATTATTCTGACTGTTCCATTAGCAATTTTTGGTGGATTGGTGTTTATTTTGTTTTTAAATAGCTCAATAAATATCTTCTCACAAATTGCATTAATTATACTAATCGGTATATCCACTAAAAATAGTATTTTAATAGTTGATTATGCCAATCAAATAAGAACGACTGGAAAAAATATTGAATCAGCAGTTAAAGATGCTTGTAACATTAGATTTAGACCAATTATAATGACATCTTTAAGTACTATGATTGCAATGATACCTTTGGTAATTGGAAATATAGGTCCTGGAGCTGGCGAAGGTTCTAGGTTAGCAGTAGGTGCTACGATCTTGGGTGGTATGATCATTTCTACATTCTTTACACTTTATGTAACTCCCACAATGTATTTATCTTTAGCGAAAAATACAAAAAGAATAGATGCAATAGATATAGAATTAAAAAAAGAACTTCGTTAGAAAATAATATATTTATTTGTGCTTAAGGTCCTCTGGCAATCAGAAAGTTGGTTTTTATATTTTGAAGATTGTCTCTCAACTTTCTTTGCCAGTAATATAATTTTGTTGTTACTTTTATAATTTTTATAATTCCCCCACCCTTCATGGTAAGCAATATATTGTCTAAAAACATCTTTTTTTGATATTTTTAATATTTGAGAACTTTTATTTGTATACCATCCAATAAAGTCAACACTATCTTTAAATCTTGCTCTAGTAGCTAAGGGTTTATTATTTTCTTTTTTGTATTGTTCCCAGGTACCTTTAACTGCTTGGGAATAACCAAATGAACTTGAAGGTCTTTTGTA
>CEVE01041977.1_pt1 | contig 11008 bp, 10 predicted proteins | sample 356431 | NCBI WGS metagenome assembly CEVE01 (sample SAMEA2622764, study PRJEB7988) | marine metagenome | isolation source: saline water (ENVO:00002010), including
AACAGACGGCTCAGGTAATTTAGATTTTGCAACCGTTAATCAGTTTATTAACTTAGCAGGTGATTCAGGAACAGATACTTATAATACTGCTGAGACACTTACATTTGCTGGTTCTGGTGGTTTAGTTCAAACGGTAACAGATAATACCGTAACCGTAACTGCTACAGCATTAACAAACGCAAACTTATCAGGTAGTGCAGGTATTTCAAATGCTAACTTAGCAAATCCTACACTTACTTTAGGTTCATCTACATTAACTTTAGGTGCAACTACAACTGACATTGCAGGTTTAACTTCTTTAGTTGTTGATAGTATTACAATTAACGGTTCAACTCTATCAACAACAGCTAGCAATACAGATATTACTTTTTCACCACATGGCACAGGTACGGTAAAAGTTCCTAGTGGTTATGAAGATAGAGCAGGATTTACAACTGACTCATTAGCAAACAAAGCTTATGTTGACCAAGTTGCACAAGGTTTAGATACTAAACCATCTTGTAGAGCTGCTACAACAGCAAACTTATCAGCGACTTATGATAACGGAAGTTCAGGCGTAGGTGCAACATTAACAGCAGGTTCAAATGGTGCAATCGTTGTTGACGGTGTATCACTTTCAGTTAACGATAGAGTTTTAGTAAAAGACCAATCAACAGCGTCTCAAAATGGTATTTACAAAGTTACAACACAAGGTAGTGGTAGTGCAGCTTTCGTATTAACAAGAGCAACTCCTGAAGACCAACCAAGTGAGTTAACAGGTGGTTCTTTCGTATTCGTAGAAGAGGGTACTGCTAATGCCAATAACGGTTATGTATTTACACACACAGGCTCTCCTACTTTTGGCTCAACTTCTTTAGATGTAGCACAATTTTCTGGTGCAGGTCAAATTACAGCAGGTGCAGCTTTAACAAAAACTGGTAATCAATTAGATGTTGCAGTTGATGATAGTTCAATAGAAGTAAGTTCAGACGCAGTAAGAGTTAAAGCATTAGGTATTACTAACGCAATGTTAGCAGGTAGCATTGATGGTGCAAAAATTGAAAACTTTAGATTTGGTGGTGAAGATAGTTCAACTGGTACGGTTGAGATAGGAAATATTATGGAATTTATCGCAGGTGAGGGTGTCAATACTTCAGCTTCAGGTAATCAATTAACAATTGCAGGTGAATTAGCAAGTACATCAAATATTGGTGTCGCTTCATTTAATTCTGGTAATTTCACGGTTTCTTCAGGTGATGTGACCGTAACAACTATTGACGGAGGTTCATTCTAATGAAAATATGGGCAAAAATTAAAAATTGGATTACTAAACCTTACATGAAACCTTTGAAGTTAACAAAAGAAGTTAAATCAAAAGATATTATGATTAAAGATTTAGCAAAAAAAACAAAAAAAGAATTAGAGTTAATTGGTCGTAAAATGGGTATTGAATTAGACAGACGATTAACAAAACAAAAATTAATTAATAAAATTAAGTTTAGAGCAAGAAATAAGAATAGATAATGACAACGGTAATTAAACCAAAAAGGTCGGAAACGGCATTACAAGTACCATCATCCGGCTCATTAGCAGTTGGTGAATTGGCGATGAATGTTACTGATGGTAAGTTTTACACAAAAACTTCCGGAGGAACCGTTAAAGAAATTGGTGGTGCTGGTGCAGTTACATTAAACTCTGTAACTACTGCTGGTGCTTCAACAACAACATCAATACTTTTAGACCAAGGTGCTAATTTAATATTTGAAGGTAATTTAGCAAATGCTTATGAGACAACTTTAACAGCTGTCGAACCTACAAGTGATAATACGCTTTCATTACCTAATTCATCAGGTGTTATAGCAACCGAGGGTAATGCTCTTGCCTTTAGTATAGTATTTGGAGGATAATAGTGGCTAGTACATTTAAAAATCAAGGTGCAGCTTTAGGTGTAACAGATTCAGGTTCATTTTATACTGCTGGCGGTAGCACACAGGCAGTTATTCATGCATTATATATTTCTAATCACGAAACAACCTCAACTATAAGTGTTCATGTTAAAGTTACAACAGATGGCGGCTCAACTTTTTACCATGTAGGAAAAGGTTTGAGTGTACCAGCAAATAATACTTTAGTTTTAGATAAACCAATTAATTTAGAACCAAATGATATAATCAGAGTTTATTGTGATGTTTTATCAGATAGTTCTGTACCAACAGCGGAAGTTTTCGCAAGTATTTTGGAGGTAACTTAATAAATGGCTAATCCAGGTTTTGTTGTACCTGTTGGTACACAAAGTAAAGAAACTTTCCATGCTTTAAGAAGAAGTACAGATGGTATTCTTTATTATACAAAAATTGATAAAGATAATACAGATACAATTGATTTATCTAACGGTGATCCAGACCCTTTAATACAATTACCGACAAGTGGTAGTAATGTAGAGGCTATAGAGGGTTATATTGACACTCAATTATTTGCAGGCGATGGTTCAGATACAACATTTGATTTAACAACACCTGTTCCTGACGCAACTAGAATTAGAGTATATGTAAATCAAGTTTTACAGAAAGAAACAATAGATTTTACTTATTCATCTCCTACAATAACATTTAACATTGCTCCAGCAAACGGAGCTCAAATTGCAGTAGGTAGAATAGATAAGGGTTATAAAAACAACACAACTGACTTATATCAACAATATTTTTTTGAAGATGGTGACGCTACATTTTTTGTTGATAGTAATGGTTATTTAATTAAAAGGGAAAACAGAGCATACGGTCAAACAGCAACTACGGAAGACCCGACAACGATTGATTCGTCTATTTCGGTGGCTTCAACTAGTTACCAGGACGCTGTTTAATTTGTATAAATAGTAGTATTATAAGGTTAAAAAATGGCAGATTTTAAACTAGGACGAATTAAATTTAAATGGCGTGGCGATTGGGCTGTATCAACTGCCTATTTGATTGACGACATTGTAAAATATGGTGGTAATACATATGTTGTAACTGCCAATCATACATCTCAATCTTCAGTAGCAAATTTTTATACAGATTTATCAGCAAGTAAATATTCATTACATTCTGAAGGATTATTTTTTAAAGGTAATTGGGCTGGTTCCACATTTTACAGACTAAACGACCTTGTTAAAAATGGCGCATTTCAATATAGATGTAAATTACAACACACTTCAGCTTCAACTTTTGCAATAGGTTCAAATTGGGAAGTATTTGCTGAGGGATTACAATGGGAAGATTCTTATAATTCAAGTACAACATATCAAGACGGAGATGTAGTAACATATGGTGGTTACACTTATGTTTATATAAATGCTACACCTGCTTCTGGTCAAACACCAACAGATAATTCATATTGGGATGTTGTAACAACAGGTTTTAAAGCATTAGGTACATACTCACATGGAACAGCTTACAAAACAGGTGACACCGTTCAATACGGTGGTAATAACTATGTAGCAACTGCTAATCATTCAAATCAATATCCATCAAATCAAAACGGAACGGTCAACTCATCTTATTGGACATTAAACCTTGAAGGATTTAATTACAGAGCGGCTTATGACGCTACTGCTACTTACAATATTGGTGATGTTGTTAGATTAGCTGCAACTTCTTATGTTGCAATAACAGACAGAATTAACAATGTATCTCCAGATTCAGATACAAGTAAATGGCAAGTAGTTGCACAAGGTGACTCAGCTGCAGTATTAAGCACAAGAGGTGATTTAATTAAACAAGGTGGTGCTGCTACTGAAAGATTAGCGATTGGTCCTGTTGGTTCAGTTTTAACAACAGATGGTACTGACCCTAGTTGGTCTGCTCCTGAGGGTGCAAATGTTAAATATGTTTCAAACTCTGGTTCGGATAGTAATCCAGGTTCACAATATTTACCTTATAAAACAATTTACTATGCGTTATCACAAGCTACTTCAGGTGATGTAGTAGCTATTGATACAATTGCTGGTGGTACTGGCGGTACTCCAGGTGTTTTTGATGTAACTCAAAATAGTACAACTGGTTCAGGAACAGGATTTAAAGCAAGAGTAACAACAGATGGTTCATCAACACCTACTATTATAATTACAGACGGTGGTTCAGGTCACGCAGTTGGTGATGATATTACGATTGATGGTTCACAATTAGGAAGTTCATCAAATTTAACTTTTAATGTAACATCTGCTTCAATTGGTGATGTTGTTTATATTAAAAACGGAGTTTACAGAGAAATTTTACCTATAAAAATTCCTGCCGGTGTTACGGTACAAGGTGAAAGTTTAAGAGGCACAGAAATTAGACCAGCTTCAGGCACAGGTCATCAAATAAAAACAATTGGTTCTATTACAGGTGGTACAGGCGGTACTCCAGGGACATATAATTTTGTACATCAAAATAGTACAACTGGTTCAGGAACAGGTGTTGTTGTAAATGTTACAACAGATGGTTCATCTACACCTTCAGTTACAATTTATAATGGTGGTTCAGGTTATGTTTCTTCAGAACAAATTACAATTAATGGTGCTACAAAATTAGGTGGTGCATCCAATTTAGTATTTACGGTCACAGCGTTAGAAAATAATGACGCTTCTAATATGTTCATAATGAACAATAGTACAAACCTTGTACAAATGTCAATGAAAGGTTTAACAGGTACACCTGGTGCTGGTGGTACATCTAAAGCGGCTGTAGTATCTTTAGACCCTAGTGGTTCAATTACAACTGCTTCACCTTATGTACAAAATTGTTCGTCTGTAAATGCTGGTGCAACAGGTATTCAAATTGATGGTAATTTACATAGTGCAGGAAATAAATCTATTCTTGCAAACGATTATACACAAATTAACTCCGATGGTCGTGGTGTTCATGCATTAGGTGGCGGCCGTGGTGAGATGGTTTCTATCTTTACTTATTATTGTGATAAATCATTCTTCGCAGAATCAGGTGGATTTATTAGAGGTCTAAACTGCTCATCTGCTTACGGTGAAAAAGGTGCTGAGGCTACAGGTACTTTAGCGAGTGAAACTGCCGTTTCTGTTCAAACTCGTGGTCAAATGTTAAAATATAACACAACAGAATTTGTTGGTGCTGCTACAGAATCAGATGTTTCAGATATGATTGCTACACAAGGTGTTGGTACTGCTACGGTATCTGGTGCTGGTGGTGCGAGTGCAACGGTCTTTAGAACAAATATCTCTACTGACCATTTTCACATAGAAAATATTACAGGTTCATTTGTTGATGGTGAAGTATTAACAATTACAAAAGAAGATTCTTCTACATTTCAAGTTAAAGCGGCTGCTTCATCAGCTCAAACAGGACAAACAGGTGCCTTAATTGCAGTAGACTCAAGTGATAGTACACTTGGTAGTTCAGGCGTAATTAAACTTGGTGCCAATGTTCAGTTTGCAGGTGACTCAACTTATTACAGAGTATCTGCTGTAAGTGAAGAAAATACTTCAAACAGACAAGCATTAATTAGACTTACACAATCTGTTACTTCAGGCAATGCAATTGCAGATAACACAGCGACTACTATTACAACAGGTTATTCAAACATTCGATTAACAGGTCACGACTTCCTAAGTATTGGTACTGGTGATTTTACATCAACTAATTATCCAGGTAGTGAAAGTCAAGCTCCTGACCAATCAGATGAAGTAAACGAATTATTAGGTGGTCGTGTTTACTTTACATCAACTGACCAAAATGGTGACTTTAGAGTTGGTGATTTATTCAGAATTGAACAGGCAACTGGTGTTGCAACTCTAAACGCAGACGCATTTGACCTTTCTGGTCTAAACGAATTACAACTAGGTTCTATTGGTGCTGAGTTAGGTGCAACTATTAATGAATTTAGTACAGACGAAACTTTAGGCGGTGACGCTAATACTGCCGTGCCAACAGAAAGAGCTATAGTAGGTTATACACAAAGAGATAAAATGGGAACAGGTCATTTAGTACCACCAACTGGTACAACATCACAAAGACCTACAGGTGCTAGTCTATTTACAGGTGGTATCAGATATAACTCAACTCTGGTAACATGGGAGGGTTATAACGGAACACAATGGACTGGCTTAGGCGGTGGTAATCCTTGGGCAACTCATACTGCTGATGGTTCAACTGCTTTAACGGTAGCTGCTAATGACAGATACTTTATTGATACTACATCAGGTGCTCAAACAGCAAATTTACCTGCCTCACCACAAGTTGGTGACCAAGTGTCTTTTGTTGACTTAGCAGGAACATTTGACACAAACAATTTAACGATAGGTAGAAATAGTTTAAAAATTATGGGACTAGCTGAAGATTTAGTTGTATCAACTGAAGACGCAGGTATTCAATTAGTTTATACAGGTTCAACTTATGGATGGAAATTAACAAATAACATCTAATAAAGGATAAATAGTAATATGTCAGATTTACATGATTTTACACAGAAAAATAGAAGACACACAGGTACTACTGGTATTACCGTATCGGATAATGGATCAGGTCCAGGTGATAGAGTTAATGAAAAAGGTCGTTTAAGATTTAATGATACAACTGACCTTTTAGAATACTATAATGGTACTGACTGGAAATCAATTGACTCGCCCCCAGCTATTACAGGTTTTACAATTAATGATGTTGGTGGTTCTGCTATTACATCAGGTTCTATTGATAACGAGGCCTCAGGCACAAGCACGATTGAAATATTAGGTTCTTTGTTTGATACAACGGCTGGTTCTGTAACTTTTGTTGGTGGCGCTGAAACTCTTTCTCCTGTATCTACTACAAGAAATAGTGCAAACAAATTTACATGTACGGTTACAAATTCACAATTTGATATTACAAATAGTCCTTATACAATAAAATTAACAAACGGTTCAGGATTATCTGCTGAATTAGCGGCGTCTATTAGTGCTGACTCAACAGCACCAACATTTACAAACGCAGCTGACACTACCTTTACAATGTTTGATAGTGCTAGAGGTGGTGGTATTGCAGCTGCCGATTTATGTGGTGCTTCAAACGCTACTAGCTTTGCAGTAACAACAGGTTCTTTACCATCAGGTTTATCAATGACATCTGGCACAGGTGCGATAACAGGAACAGCAGACGCAGTTGGGTCAGATACAACATCAACATTTACGGTTACGGCTACTGGTGATGACGCAACTTCAACAAGACAATTTAAAATTACGGTTAAAGCTCCAATTGTAACATCTATAACATCAACAGGTCCAGGTACATTTTCAGTTCCTACAGGCGCAACATCAGCTACGGTTTTAATGGTTGCAGGTGGCGGCTCAGGCGGACAATCTTTAGGTAGTGGCGGTGGTGCTGGTGGTATGTTAGAAGGCACAATAACGGTAACACCAGGTTCAAATATAGCATATAATGTTGGTGCAGGTGGACAAGGAAGTCCTAGAAGTACATATCACGCAGGATATTATGGAGCAAATACAACTTTTGGTCCAATTCCAGGTCCAAGTGTAACAGCAACGGCACTTGGAGGTGGATATGGATGTGGTCATGCAGGAGGTAATCCACAAGGTACAGGCGACCCCTCACAACAAGGTACACAAGTTAATATTGGTGGTACTGGAGGTTCAGGCGGAGGAACAGGAAGTGCAGACGGTCCTGCTACGCATTACAGAGGCGGTTACGGAAACCAAGGTGATAGTGGCGGATTAACAGGTTATGGAAATGATGGCGGCCGAGGTGGTCAAGGTAACCCACAAGGAAATCACACAGGCGGAGGCGGCGGTGGTGCCGGAGGTACAGGTGGTGATTCTTCGCAAGATGGCTCAGGTCATGGAGGTAATGGTGGTATAGGAAGAGTTTCAACTATAACAGGCTCACCTGTTTATTATGCAGGTGGTGGCGGAGGTGGTGCATATCATTCCGGACCACATGGTCAATCACCAGGCACAGGTGGTAGTGGCGGCGGTACTCCAGGACAACATAGTCCAAACGCTGTTTCAGCAAACGGTACAGCAAATACAGGTGGTGGCTCAGGTGTAGGAGCACATCCAGGTGGTGGTTCAGGTACAGGTGGACCAGGTGTAATTATTATAAAAATATAATAGGAGATAAAAAACATGGCATGGTTAAAATACGCAATTGTTGAATTAGACCCACCAGAAAGTAAATCTACTGGCGGTATGGTTGTCGAATTAACTCATATGTTAGATACAGATACTAGAGACACAGCTCCTATGTCTCAACATTGGGTAAAAAAAGTTGATGAGTATAAAATGGTACAAATACCTGAAGATAGTCCTGTAAAAGTAGGTTGGATTTATACAGATAAGACAAATCAATTTGTTGCTCCATAAATTATATAAATAATTATATATAATTGAAATGATAGGAAAATTTTATAATGGGTACAAAATTTCATTATTGGTTGTGGAATACAATCATATCTAAAGAAGACTGCCAAAAAATTATCAATAGAGGTTTAGAACAAATAGAGTCTTTAAAAAAAGAAGGCTTAAGTTCTACAGCTGTAACTAATGGCGACAATCACAAATCTGATACCAGAAAAATATCTCAAGCAGATTTAACGGTTGAACAAATTACCAAAAAAAATATTAATCATAATGATGTTTATATCAGAGATAGTAATGTATCTTGGTTAAGCGACCAATGGATATATGATTTATTATGGCCACATGTTTCTATGGCAAACAAAAATGCAGGTTGGAATTATGAATTTGATTATGCTGAACCTGCTCAGTTTACAATTTATAATAAAGAACAATTTTATGGTTGGCATGCTGATGGTAATAATGATATACATAGCGTAAAAAGAAGAAGTTTGCCTGGAATATATGACGAAAATCATGCTAATTCAAATATGTTCACACCAATAAAAGGTTTAATAGGTAAAGTCCGAAAAATGTCCATAACACTTATGTTATCAGACCCAAATGATTATGAAGGAGGCAATTTAAAATTTGATTTTGGCGAACACGAAAAAGATAGATATAAAGAGGTATCTGGAAATCAGGTACAACAAGGTTCAATGATTGTTTTTCCTAGTTATAAATATCATTGTGTAACACCTGTTACAAAAGGTACTAGATATTCTTTAGTGGTATGGTTTAATGGAAGGCCAATGAAATGAGTTATAGTGTATCAACAGATTTTTTTAATGAAAATGGCTATATAGTTGTTGAAAATTTTTTAAGAAAAGATGTAGCATGTTTATTATATGAATATACAAAATTAAAATCTCGTAGAGCAGTTTTTAAAGAAGCATATAGTCCAGAATTATTTAATGAAAAATATGATGGTCTTTTTGAAGACAAACAAGCTCCAGGTTCATACTCTTTATATGGCGACCCATTAATGGACGCATTATTACAAAATTCAACCGATTTTGTATCAAATGTAATAAGTAAGGAATTAATACCAACTTATTCATATTGGAGAATGTATATAACTAATAATGAATTAAAAAGACATAAAGACAGAGAAAGTTGTGAGTTCTCTACAACTTTGTGTTTAGGTTATGATTCGAGTAATGTTAAAGACGATAATTATAATTGGCCTATATATATTAAATCACACGGTGGTAAAGAAAAATGTGTGAATTTAAATCCAGGAGATATGGTTATCTATAAAGGTTGTGATGTTGAACATTGGAGAGATGTTTATAAAGGTTTAAATCACGCTCAAGTATTTTTACATTACAATGAAAAAAATGGTAAACACGGTATAAAATATGATAATAGAGAATTTTTAGGGATTCCTCAACAGATAGAGGCTCATCATAAATAGTAAGGAATAAAAATATGGATGTTAAAACACAAAAAAATTTAGAAACATATGGCGGTACAAAATTTGATTTTAATGAATTAAATAAAGACCACACATCAGCAGTAAAAGAAGTTTGTGAAATTTTAAAAACACAAGACATAGATAAAAACATTATTGAAGATTTAAAATTAAAATTTAAGATTAAAGAACACCCGAAATATGATTTAAATAAAAGCCCTTTCTTTCAATATTGTAAGAAAAATAATATTGAAATGATGGAACAAGGGTTTGTTACTACCAAAGAAAATAATAAAGTCATGCTTTATCCTGTAGGCGTTGTATGTGAAGATGTAAGAGTATTAAACAAATTATTTGAAAGTATTTTTGAGGCAGGCGTAAATGCTGCTAATCAAATTAAAGAATAAATATCTTTAATTAGGATTATATTGTGAAAAATGTAAAAAACATTATAGTATTAGGCGGTGGAAGTGCAGGTTGGATGACAGCCTCTACACTTATTAAAGAATATCCAGATAAAGAAATTACCGTCATAGAAAGTCCAGATACCCCTATTGTTGGTGTTGGTGAAAGTACCATTGGTGGTATTAAATTTTGGACAACATATCTAGGCATAGACGATACAGAATTTTTTAAATATACAGACGCTACTTATAAATTAAGTATAAGATTTGAAGACTTTTATAAGAAAGGTGATGGTGGGTTTCATTACCCTTTTGGTAAGTCTATTTTTAATAGTGAAGCAAAATTTAATGAATGGGTATTAAAAAAACACATTTATCCTGAAACTCATAGGTCTGACTTTGCTACTTGTTTTTATCCACAAATGGCATTAGTAAATAACAACAAACTTTTTGATAATGAAAAAAATGAGATACCTTTTAACTTTAGAGAAAACACAGCTTATCATTTTGACGCAACAAAATTTGGTTTGTTTTTAAAAGACAGATATTGTTTACCAAGAGGTGTTAAACATATTATAGATGATATTAAAACGGTAGAATTAAATGATAATGGCATACAATCTTTAAATAACAAGTATAAAGCAGATTTATATTTTGATTGTACTGGTTTTAAATCATTACTATTAGGTAAATCTTTAAATGAGGAATTTGAATCTTATTCAGATATGTTACCTAATAATTCAGCTTGGGCAACTAGATTGCCATACAATAACAAAAAAGAAGATATTAATTGTTATACAAATTGCACAGCAATTGAAAACGGTTGGGTTTGGCAAA
>CEVE01052965.1_pt1 | contig 10918 bp, 11 predicted proteins | sample 356431 | NCBI WGS metagenome assembly CEVE01 (sample SAMEA2622764, study PRJEB7988) | marine metagenome | isolation source: saline water (ENVO:00002010), including
TAAATACGCACATGTAGCTTACATATTTTGCTGCACAACATCAACGTCTGGTAGTTAGAGATATTATATGCTTTTAGATCAGGCTGCAGTCTGTTGTTCTATGACTGGGCGTGACTGGAAAACAAATTTCGCGTCTTGGAAAGTCTCGAGTACAATTTTTGTTGCATGAGCCTCATCATAAGCAAATACTAACTGGTCGTCGACGTCCTCATAATGTTCATTAACATATCCAATTAGGTATGGTTTTAAGTAAGGTTTAAGCATGGTTATATCCTTTTATTACATTCGATACGGTTGCTTACACCTTTTGGATCACTCTAACCCTTTGATAGTAAAACGTCTCTTGGTATGAAGATTTTAAAAAAATTGCAGAGCCAAAACGATTTGATTAAATTGTTTATGACCCTGCTAAAGTAAAAAAACGCAATAGGGAGACTATTCGTTTAAGGCTAAGATTTAACTATAAGGACAATTAAAGAAATAATTCTTAGCCTGATAAGTTTATATTGCAAATTGTGGAAATATAATGAGATCCTTAATTTAAGCGTTGTCCCACTTTTATAAGTTCTAAAACTAGGCTAAATTAAACACTGAAGCTTAAGAAATAAGCACGTTTAAAAAATTAAAGGACAACTTAGATTGATGTCATCAGTGCCCGAACTCTCTATCTGTTTGATGGTCAGGCTCTTTGATTTCAATGGTGACGAATTATGACTGCCCCTCCTAACGTTCTGTGGATTATGGCTGATCAGCTTCGATATGATTATTTGAGTTGTTATGGTCACCCAAATTTGCATACTCCAAATATAGACGCCCTTGCCAGCCGGGGAGTTCAATTTAGTAACGCATATGTACAGTCCCCAGTTTGTGGCCCATCTAGAATGTCAGCATACACTGGTAGATATGTCAGAAGTCATGGTTCGACTTGGAATGGAATGCCACTTAGGGTTGGTGAGCGCACTATTGGTGATCATCTAAATGAAAATGGTGTACGGTCTGTTTTAGTCGGGAAAACGCACATGGTTGCCGATGCTGAAGGTATGGCTTGGCTTGGCATTGATCCGAGTAGTGAAATTGGAGTTCGTGTTTCTGAATGTGGGTTTGTGCCTTTTGAACGAGATGATGGTTTGCATCCAAATAGTGCTCGCCAGCGGTGGTCTTCCTATGATGATTATTTAGTAGAAAAGGGATATATTTCAGACAATCCATGGGGTGATTTTGCTAATTCTGGGTTGGATGAAAATGGAGATTTGTTATCTGGCTGGCTTTTGAAAAATTCAAGATTGCCAGCAAATATTCCAGAGGAGCACTCTGAAACTGCTTATATGACAAATCGGGCTATGGATTTCATGGCTCAAGCCCGTGAAAGTGATCAGCCTTGGCTCTGCCATTTATCCTACATCAAACCGCATTGGCCATACATTGTTCCTTCTCCCTATCATGATATGTATTCAGATTACGACATTAATAATCCAATTCGTTCTGATAAAGAAAAGCAGACCAATCATCCGTTACTTCGTGCTTATCAAAATGCAAGGGTTTCAAAATGTTTTTCTAAAGATGAAGTGCGAAAGCACGTGATACCGGCTTATATGGGATTAATAAAGCAGCTAGATGATAATTTAGGTAGATTATTTCAATGGATGGATAAATCCAATTTAAGTGAAAATACGATTATTATTTTTTCATCTGATCATGGCGATTATCTTGGTGATCACTGGATGGGCGATAAGGATTTTTATCATGAAATGGCGGTAAAGGTGCCGCTAATAATCTACGACCCGAGAAAGGTTTCAGATAAATCTAGGGGAACTGTTAAAAATGATCTCGTGGAGATGATTGACTTAGCGCCTACTATTTTGAGCTTTTTTGGATGTACGCCCAAGCCACATATAATTGAGGGACGAGATCTTACACCTATTCTGACTGGCACGGCAGGCTTTTCTCGGAATTATATTATCAGTGAACATGATTATCATTGGTCTGAAATGGCAAAGGAGCTAGATCAAGCGCAGGATTTAGCCCATACAAAAATGATATTTGATGGGCGATGGAAATATATAAGATGTGAAGGATTTGAACCCATCATGTTTGATTTATTTTCAGATCCAGATGAACTTGAAGACCTTGCGGGCTCAACAACTGTGGTGCATCGAGACGCAAGGTTGCGGTTAGAGACGGCACTTGAGTCTTGGGCAATGCGTCATCATACGAGAATTACTGCAACCGAGGAATTATTAGAATCTCAAAAAAAAGCAGCAGAGTTAGGTATATTAATTGGTTTCTGGGATGAAAACGAATTCGAAGCCATAACTGGGAAAAAGTTTGAAAACTTAAAACCTGTTGGGAAAAAAGAAAAATAATTTTTCATTATTTCCTGTGGCTTTTAATTTAGGCCAGCATCTTCGTATCACCATCAATTGCAATCGACTGTCCGGAAATTCTTGCCCCCAGTGGTGATGCTAAAAACATGATCTGATTAGCTATGTCCTCGGCAGTGACGTATGATTTTATCGATGTAAATGAGAATGCTTCTTTTTCGATTTCAGAAAAGCTTTTGCCTAAGCGCTGTGCTTTTGCCATTAGAACATTTTTTTGTCGTTCGCCGTTTACTAACCCAGGCAAAATAGCGTTCACTCGTACCTTGTCGTCACCTAATTCAATAGCAAGTGACTTTGTCAGGCCGATAACGCCCCACTTGGAAGCGGCGTAAGGTGAACGTAGCCCAAAGCCCATTTTACCGGCAGCGGAAGAGAGGTTTACTATTGAAGCATTTTCGCTTAACCGCAGGTTTGGTATGCAATTTTTAATGAACAAAAATTGGCTTGTTAAACATACATTTAGACATTCGGACCAGTCTGCAGTGTCAATTTCTTCAATTTTACTGGTCGGTCCAGCTATTCCTGCATTGTTTACTAGGCAGTCGAGGCCTCCCAATTTACGCAACGCATTTGAACAAAATGATTGAACTTTATGCTCATCCGAAACGTCCAGCACTTCTGTGTAAATATCGGGGTATTCATCCTCTAAAATCTTAATCAAGTCCGAATTAATATCACAAGTTGCAATTTTTGCTCCCTGTGAATGGAAACCTTCCAAGATTGCTTTTCCGATACCGGAGCCTCCTGCAGAAATCATTACTTTCAAGTTTTTTAACGAAATATCCATGATTACTATTTTCCAAAATGGTAAGTATTTTATTGCCTAAGTATATTAATCACAGTGTTTTCAAAAATTAACAAGCTCTCACTTCTTTTCAGGTTTCTGCTTGCTTACTTTCTCTATTTGAGTCCAATCTATTTCTTGGCAATATCTCTAAACTACTAAGGGGAGGCATTAATGGCTTGGGATTCTTATCTTAAAAAAAATCAGGACCGTTTTGTGGATGAGCTGAGAGCATTCATATCAATTCCATCAGTATCGGCTGCGGATGAACATTTTCAGGATGTGGTTAAAGCAGGTGAATGGGTCGTATCTAAGTTGCAGTCAATTGGAATTTCAAATGCTCGGCTGATGAAAACACAAACACACCCAGTTGTTTATGGAGACTGGCTTCACGCTGGAGATGAGAAGCCGACTATATTAATATATGGACATTTCGATGTTCAGCCGGCTGATCCTTATGAACTTTGGGATAGTCCACCTTTTACACCACTTGTTAAGGATGGGAAAATTTATGGTCGTGGTGCGTCAGATGATAAAGGAAATATGTTAGCGCCGATTTTGGCAGTCGAAGCTCTTCTTTCAAGTGCTAAAAAGCTTCCTGTGAATGTTAAGTTTTTTTATGAAGGACAGGAAGAAATTGGCTCGCCCACGATTGGTCCATTTATAAAAGACAATATAGAACTATTGAAAGCAGATATGATATTTTCATCTGATGGAGGACAGTGGTCCGAGGATCAACCGAGTTTGGTTTATGCCTTACGAGGGTTAGTTGGGTGTGAGATTACGGTAACTGGAGCGAGTGGTGATCAACATTCCGGAACTCATGGCGGTGGTATAGCCAATCCAATACACGCCTTGTCACATTTAATAGCATCAATGAAAGATCTCGATGGTAGAATAACAATAGATGGATTTTATGATGATGTTATCGAATTATCGGATGAAGAAAAGGAAATGTTTGCTGGGCTTCCATTTGATGAAAAAGACTATGTAGAAAAACTAGGTGTTCCGGAAACTTTTGGGGAGGCGGGTTATACTGTTCAAGAAAGACTTTGGGCACGGCCAACTTTAGAGCTGAATGGTATATGGGGCGGATATCAAGGTGGCGGCTCTAAAACAGTACTGCCCTCTCAAGCTCACGCAAAAATCACGTGTAGGCTCGTCGCTAACCAGAAGCCTGAAAGAATATATGATTTAATAAAACAGCATGTTGAAAATAACCGACCACCGGGAGTTAAAGCTGAGGTTAAAAAACTTGCTGGTGATGCTGACCCATTTCTGGTCCCAAGAGGCCATAACTCCAGTCAAATAGCAGGCCGGGTTTTGCACAATTTATATGGAAAGGAGCCATTGGAGACCCGAGTTGGAGGATCTATTCCAGTGATGTCTACCTTATTGTCAGAGTTGGGTATTCATGCAACCATGTTTGCTTTCGGCTTGGATGACGAAAAAATACATGCGCCAAATGAATTTTTTAGACTTTCTAGCTTCAAGAAAAGCCAAATTGGATATTGTAAACTTCTGGAAGAATTTGGTAAATAATGAATAATTTAAATTAAATGAGATGAAGTTTTGTATTGCCGAGTAGTTCATGTAAAGGCGGTCAGTGAGATTCAGTTAAAGATGATTACGTCTTATATAGAGTCTACTATGATGCCCCGAAATCTATCTGCAGGACAAATTTCAGGTGAAGTTTTCGAAAAGTCTCCAACCGAAATTTTTACCGTTTCCAAATTTTATGATAAAGAAACAGCCAATAAGATAATGGGTCTGATGAAAGATGAAATTCGTGAAATAGCCAAAGGTTGTAAAATGAGCCTGCTGGAAGGTCCAAGAATTATAGAAGGAAAATCCTTGAACGACTGATTTCTATTTTTAATTCTGTGGAAACAACTCTATAAAATACTAGTACTTTTATAATGAGAAATAATAGTAAGAAGAAAAAATCTGATGCCAGAGTAAGTGGTGAGATAGCTTTTTATGTGCTTATCGCATTGGCAGTATTTGTTTTTGTATTTATTTACGTAGGTTCATAGTTTTGGGAAGCTTTAATTTTTACTGCATTGCAGCTGAGGTTTGGTTATGCTTATTAGCGGCTCAGGTTATATCGGGAGATTACTGAGGAATAATTGGTTTATTGCATCACAGCTTTATCCAAAGATTTTATCTACGTAAATAAATGACTATATGAGTGGTACTATAAAATTGGTTCTTGTCGGTCTTGGACTTGTTGGGAGGCGGCATGCCGACGTGATTTGTAAAACTAAAGATGCTAAATTGGTAGCAGTTGTAGATCCTTCTGAAGATGCTCATAACTACGCAAGAAAAAAAAGTCTGAAAATATATTCTTCTTTAGAGGATATGTTTATCGAGCAATCTCCAGACGGAATTATACTTGCGACCCCAACGCTAATGCATATTGAACAGGGCTTCTACTGTATACAGAGAAATTGTCCCGTCATGATTGAAAAGCCAATCGCAAGTTCTTCGGCAGAAGCACTAGCGCTAGTTGAAAAATCAGAAAATTTGGGAGTATCTGTTTTGGTTGGCCATCATAGGCGTTACAACCCGATAATCCAGAGGGCTAGCGAAGTTATATTATCAGGAAAAATTGGAAAAGTTCGGGCAATTCATGCAAATTGTTGGTTTTATAAATCGGATGAATATTTTGATGTGGCGGAATGGAGAAAAAAGAGTGGAGCTGGACCAATATCAGTGAATCTTGCTCATGATATTGACCTTTTAAGATATTTTTGTGGTGAAATTGATTTTGTTCAGGCGCAAGCTGTAGAGTCAATTCGAGGATTTGAAAATGAAGACGTCGCAGGCGCACTGTTAAGATTTAGAAATGGAGTGATAGGTACAATATCGGTATCTGACTCTATCGTTTCGCCGTGGAGCTGGGAAATGACCTCTAAAGAAAATCCAGTGTATCCTCCGACTTCGGAAAGTTGTTATTTCATAGGTGGATCACATGGATCTCTCTCTATTCCAGATTTAACTTTATGGGGTCAAAACAGTGAACGCGATTGGTGGAAACCCTTGGAAACTGCATCAATGGACTATGAAACAGCTGATCCATTATATAATCAGATTGTCCATTTTATTAATGTAATTAGAAAAATAGAAAATCCTGTTGTGTCTGGTAGGGAAGGCCTTCTTACATTAAAGGTCATAGAGGCAATTAAGAAATCCGCATTGACTCATCAATCAGTAAAGGTTGAAACTTAATACAGATTCGAGTCAATTCCTTTAAAGTTATTGAAAAATACCATATTTTTTGTGTTAAAATTGCAAAAGTTAAAAAATATGATATCGAATTTTTGAGCACTTAAGGTGTTTTAGTATGGGAGGAATATTTTATGTTACATAAATTAACAAGACGTTCAGTCTTAAATGCGATTGCAGCGGCAGGCATGTTGGCTGGGACTACGGCTACAACAGTTGCGGCAGATCAAATGACTTTTACGCTGGCTACAGCTGGCTCTGAAACAGATATGAGATCAGCAGCTATGGCTAAAGTTTTTGCGCCTATGGTAGCAGGCTTTGCTGATTACCAACCTGGATATAATGCAACATTGTTCGCTCAAGGGACGGAGCTTGATGCTATCAGCCGCGGAAACTTGACAATGTCAATTGCGTCTGCGCAGGAATTAGCCCAATTTTTTCCTGAGTTTTCAATTTTTGCAACTGGGTATGTCCATCAGGATGCAGCACACCAAGTGCGTGTCTTCAACGATCCTTTAATGGACCCTTTCAAGAAAACAGTTGAAGATGAGCTTGGTGTAAAATTGCTTTCCGTCATGTATTTAGGGCGTCGTCATGTGAACTTGCGTCAGCCTAGATCTGAAGTTGATGTCCAAACTCCAGCAGACTTAGCCGGTGTTAACCTGAGAATGCCTGGAACAGATGCCTGGCAATTTTTGGGTGCAGCTCTAGGAGCCTCACCCACCCCATTCGCTTTTACCGAAGTTTACACAGCGCTTTCTACCGGGGCTGTTGATGGTCAAGATAACCCATTACCAACTGTTGTAGATGCTAAATTTTATGAAGTCACAAAGCAAATCGCGCTTACATCGCATCTAGTTGATTTAAATTACATAGCTTTTTCAAAAGATACTTGGGATAGCTTAACACCTGATCAACAAATGACTGTTCAGCGCGCTGCAGATGCAGCATCTGCTTGGGGTCGCTTGAAGCAATTAGATAAAGAAAATAATTTGGCAGACTTTATTCGTAGCCAAGGTGTTGAAATCTATAGCCCTGATCTTGACGCTTTCCGAACCCACGTTCAAGCGCAGTATGTTGGAAGCGAATTTGCAGCAAGTTGGCCAGATGGCGTGTTGGAAAAAATCAACGCACTTGGTAATTAATTCTTGCACTCATTTTGAGGGAGTCAAATATGCAAAATTTTGCAAAGTGGCTCACTCGCGGATGTGAATTTATCGCCGCCATGATTTTGGCGGCGATTTTTATTATTTTTCTTCTTCAAATATTTGCTCGCTATACTTCAAAAATAGCCTGGCTTATGCCCATTGAGCAGCTTTCAAATTGGATGCTAACTGTTGAACCAATAGGATGGACGATAAATCTAATTTCACTTCTTTGGGTCTGGTTGATTTTTTTTGGCTGTTCTTTCGTCGTCCGAGAGCGGGATCATGTTACATTTGACATCTTATATCTAGCCCTCCCAGATCATTTGAGGAGAATAGCTATAATCATTATTTCATTGATCATGATTTTTGCTTTGCTCTGGTCTTTTTTGCCAACTTGGGATTCAATCTTCGGAAGTCGTTTGATGGACTTAAAGAAGATCCAAACTTTAAGAATGCCAATAACTGGAGATAAGATACCGATTAAATGGCTTTTCGCATCGTACATCACATTGATGATTGTTGTGATATTACGTTATGCTTGGATTTGTTATGACGTATCAATAAAGGGTCCTCCAAAAAGGCCCATAGAAGAATTTTTGGATACTCAAAAGGATAATACCTAATGAGCATCGAAATATTAGCTGGTATTTTTATTCTATTCTCTATGGCCGCACTAGGAGCGCCAGTAGCCTATGCAATTCTTTCTGGAATAATAGTCTATTTAGGTGTGGCTGGTCAGGACCTCGCAATTGCTGGTCAAACTATGGTTCAAAGGCTTTTCGACGGGTTTCTTTTATTAGCAGTCCCACTTTTTATTGTGACAGCAAATATAATGAACGCTGGTACAATCTCAGATCGTCTCCTTAATTTTTGCGTAGCTGTCGTTGGAAGATTTAGAGGTGGGTTGGGTCATGTAAACGTTATGGCTTCTCTAATTTTTTCTGGGATGTCAGGCTCTGCAGTTGCTGACGCAGCAGGAATTGGAAAACTAGTCATAGAAATGATGGTCAAAAGTGGGCGCTACTCTCGTGGATATGCTGCTGCAATTACAGCAGCAACTGCTACTATCGGGCCAATTATTCCTCCCTCAATTCCGTTGGTCTTATACGCTCTCGTTTCAAACACTTCGATTGGTTTTTTATTTTTAGCAGGTATATTGCCGGGTTTAACAATGGGTGCAGTCCTAATCGCTATGAATACATGGATTTCTTATCGTCGGGATTTTGGGAAAGAAGAAGCAGTTCCAATAGCACAATTGCCATTGATTACTTTAAAGTCATTTCCAGCACTTTTAATGCCAGCAATACTTTTGACTTGTATATATAGTGGAGTAACATCGCCAACAGAGGCAGCAGCGATAGCGGCTTTGTATGCCTTTATTTTGGCAGCTGGTTTTTATCGTGCTTTGACTATTAAATCACTTTATCAATTATTAGTTGAGAGTGCCCGATCATCTGCCTCGGTCGCGTTAGTGATTGGTGCCTCCATGATTTTGACATATGTCGTTGTTAAAGAAAATATCCCACAGACTTTATCAGCCTTATTAGCAGGAGCTGAGATTAGCCCAATTATTTTTCTTCTGCTTATAAATTTATTAATCCTTTTAGTAGGATGCATCTTAGATGCTACTGTCATTATATTAGTTATTGTGCCCTTATTCATTCCGACGTGTGAAGCGCTTGGTATAGATTTAGTGCATTTCGGAGTCCTTGTTGTAGTGAATTCAATGATAGGGTTAATTACACCCCCGTATGGAATGCTACTCTTTGTTATAAATGCGGTGACTGATATACCCTTGCGTGAAATAATAGGTGAAATTTGGGCATTTTTAGCAGTTTTGATATTTGCACTGCTGATAATGATTTTTTCACCAAATATGGTTTTGTGGTTACCTAGATTATTTGGCTACCAGGGATAAGAAATACTTTTGTGGCAAAAAAACTATCTAAATTACAGCTTACTTCAAAGATAAAATAAGATGACAAAGGCTGATGAAGCGAAGCTATTAAGCAATTTTTAGATATTTACTGTCTACCACTTTTGGGTATTCCAATTGTTAGTGCTATACCGCCTAGAACAAGAACGCATGATAAAACAAATTTTAAAGTTATTAATTCTTGCATAAAAATCATACCACCACCAGCGGCTATTAATGGTACACTAAGCTGAGATACCGCGGCATTGGTGGATGGTATTTTGGGCAGAACGTAATACCATAGTGCATATCCTATCCCAGACGTTACCGAGCCTGAGGCAATTGCCAATAGTGCCCCTGTATTTGACCATGAAAAATCAGGATTATAAGGCAGCAATAAAACAAAAATTAAACAAATTGGTGTAGAAATTAAAAAGCTGGCAGTTGTAGCGGCGATTGCAGAAGCCGCTTTTTTTCCTAGAACAGAATAAATTCCCCATGCCATGCCTGCGATTGCCATTAAAACGCTTGACGTCAAATTTATTGTAAAATCTCCACTTGGCCAAAGTAGATATATTAGCCCAGTAAAAGCAATGATTGCGCCAATAGTTTTATTTTTTGGTACTTTCTGATCAGAAAGAAATGATGACGCGAACATTACCAACTGTACTACCCCGAATTGGATCAACACGCCTATCCCAGTTTCAAGACCTGTGAATGCATAAGAAAAGCTTACCAAATATAAACTCAGTGCGACCGCTGTCTTTAAGTGAAGATTGCTCAATATTTTTAAAGAGTATTTTTTTAGATAACATATTAAAAGTAACGTTATAGCACCAGCGGATACACGGAGAAGAAGAACCAACTCGGGATCCATATTGTAACTTGCTAGTGCAGCACGGGTCAAAAGTGCATTCCCAGAAAATGCCAGCATCGTCAGCAAAACAAGTGAATAGACGTATACCAAACTTATGTCTCTATTAAAATTTCATCTATAAATTGCACTTGTATCAGTTATTGAATGGATAGCTAGCATAATACTCCCAATACTAAAGACCTAAGCTATAGTATTCTGAATAAAGATCTTGGGAGATCTGTGTAAAAATCATTAAGATTGACAAAATAGCTCATTTTCAGACAAAGTTGTTGAATGCGGAGGCACGTTAAAAAGTGTATCAACTCGTAATATGGCAAGAGTGCTCAAAAAGTGGTCAAAAAGGCCATATTAGTTTCGCGACAACACAAGATTTTATTCCTAAGATTGGTGAACTATTTTCCGCCCCGCCTTTGTCAGGGCATGTAATTGGTGTGACACACGACCTGCACGAGCAAGACTTTAACCTTTCAAAGTTTATTCATTTTGTTCAGTTAGAAAAAAAATCACTAGAACTGGCTGATGCGTTTGAGCTTCCAGAGCAACTCGAATTTGTTGAGTATTAATTCTCGTTTGATTAGAAAAAAA
>CEVE01004385.1_pt1 | contig 10819 bp, 12 predicted proteins | sample 356431 | NCBI WGS metagenome assembly CEVE01 (sample SAMEA2622764, study PRJEB7988) | marine metagenome | isolation source: saline water (ENVO:00002010), including
TCTTCATTAGTGTATCGATCAATATTTTCAAAAAACCTTTTTGATAAAAAACTTATACTCTCTGGGAAGTACAAACTTCTATCTGGAGCTAACCCATTTATAACCGCATCTTGAAAGCTAACATCTGGAGATTTCCTTTTTAAACTATAATATCTCATTTTGAACTATTTTATTTTTAAGTTCTATTTAAGAAGTAAATTAAGTTTTGGCTTCTAATATTTTAATACCTTCTGTATTAATTTTTGATGAAAAGAGCCTGAAGTCTACATTTTTATTTTTGTAAGCTTTTTTTATTGCTTTATAAACATTTTCAACTATAGAGTCACCTTCACAAAGTGAAAAAATTGTTGGACCAGACCCAGAAATACCAGCCCCAAGAGCTCCAGCATTTATAGCTTCCTCTTTTACAAGATCAAAGTATGGAATAAAATGTTTTCTTTTTGGTTCGACTATTTCATCAATAAGCGAATTAGATATCAATTTATAGTCTTTAGTATATAAACCACTGATTAGACCTCCAACATTAGCCCATTGTTTCACAGCTATTCTTAATGGAATTTGATCAGGTAAAACTTCCCTTGCATCTTTTGTTTTAATTTCAATTTGTGGATGAATCGCAACCAACCTTAAATCTTTAGGAACAGGAAGTTTTATAACATCTAAAGGTTCATAGCTTCTGATTAAGATAAACCCTCCAAAAATCACTGCAGCAACATTATCAGCTATAGGAGCTCCACAAGCAATTTTTTCTCCAAGCATGGCAAATTTAGTTAGCTCCAAATTACTAAAAGGTTTATTAAGTAATTGATTTACACCAAAAGCAGCTCCAGCAGAACTTGCAGCACTACTACCTAAACCACTTCCAGGAGAAAAACCTTTATTCATAGTTATTTCAATACCAAAATCAACAGAATACTCTCTCAGCATAGCTAAAGCAACAATACCAGCTACATTTTTAGAAGGGTCTAAACTTAAACCTTGAGCTCCAGTAATATTTTTAATAGTGATGCCTTTTTTTGAAGTTTTTAAAAAGGTCATTTCATCTCCCATATTATCTACAGCAAATCCTATTGAATCAAACCCACAAGATACATTTGCAACTGAAGCTGGAGCAAATATTTTAACAAAATCTAGCATCAGTTTAAGAAATAAAACTAATTAAAACCCCAGCTGCTACTGCAGATCCAATTACACCAGATATATTACTTGCCATAGCGTAATGCATTATATGATTTGATGAATCATATTTCAACGCAATCTCATTAGATACTCTTGATGCCATTGGAACAGCACTCAAGCCAGTTGCTCCAATTAGTGGATTTATTTTTTTTTTGGTAAATAAATTAAAAATTTTAACGGCTAAAATACCTCCTAAAACAGATAAAACAAAGGCCATTAAACCACCAACTATAATAGACAAGGTTTTGAAATTTAAAAAACTTTCATGTGTCATTGTTGCTCCAATAGTTAAACCTAAAAAAATTGTTGAGGAATTTAATATGGTGTCTGATGCTGCCCTAGATAACCGACCTGTTGCAGATCCAATTTCTTTTACCAAGTTACCAAACATTAACAATCCAATTAGAGGAGCTGCGGAAGGTACTATAATTGAAATTAATATAGTTATTATAATTGGAAATAAAATTTTTAAGGTATCTATATTCTTAATTTCAGTTGATGAAGGGAATTTTTCATCTTGTTTTTTCATATTTATATTTAATTCATTTTTTGAAACTGTATACTTAACAACAAAAGGAATAATAACAGGCACCAGTGCCATGTATGAATAAGCTGCAATTGCTATTGGTCCAAGTAAATGCGGAGCTAAAATAATAGAAGTATATATAGCTGTTGGACCATCAGCACCTCCAATTATAGCTATTGAAGCTGCTTCATTTGCTGGTAAACCAAATAAAGTAGCTGATACAAGTACTATGAAAATTCCAATTTGAGCTGCTGCACCAAAAAAAACTAATCTTAGATTTTTTAACATGGGGCCAAAATCAGTTAATGCCCCAACACCCATAAAAATTATAGGGGGCAAAAATCCTGACTTAATCAAAGCATAGTATAAAAAATTAATTATACCATTATTTTGAGCTATTTCAATTAAGCTTTTATTGTCTAACATATTTGAAACACCTAGGTTTGCTCCTGGTAAATTTGCTAATAACATACCAAAACCAATTGGTACTAATAATAGAGGCTCATATTTCTTTTTTATACCTAGATAAAGTAAAAATAGAGAAATAATTAGCATAATAATTATAGATGGTGAGGCTATTAACTCCTCGACTCCCGTCATATTATATACCTTTTCTATAAAATTCATTTTTTAATTTAAAATAAATAAAATATCATCATCAAAAACCTCTTGACCATTCTCAAAACAAATTTGAACAATTTTACCAGAATGTTCAGATTTAATGGCATTAATAACTTTCATTGACTCAATATAACAAATTGTATCTCCTTTTTTTATTTGATCTCCTATTTTTACCTGCATTTGATTAGAATTTTTAGTTAAATAAAACTTTCCTTCAAGTGGAGATAAAACTTCTATCCCTGACAGATACTCATTTTTGTTTTTATTTTTTGAATTATCTATAATATAGTCTACTTTATATTTTGAATCATCAAGTTCTATTATGGTTGAATTTACTTTATGATTTTTAGAATCAATATTATCATCTTTAATTAATGTTTTTTTACTCTTGTCAATCAATTGATTAAAACTCTCCTTTGCTTTTCCAGATTTATAGTCTATATATTGATTTTTATGTAAAGCAAATTCTAAAAGTTCTTCATTATCTTTTCCTAATGCCCAACCCTTTTCTTTCATCTCTATTTTTAAATCTTCAAGTTTATCTGGATATAAATTTTGAGGTTCATCATTATAGAAGCTTTTATTTGATTTTAAAGCTAAATTGTTTATTTCTGCACCTAAAGACCCCGGTAATTTACCGGACTTTCCTAACAACATATCCCATGTGTTATCATCCACTAAGCCCCATTTTTCTTTTCCCTTTATTCCCAGCATAACATTCCCCAAAGCTACATTTTTAACATACTGACTGTAAGGAGTAACTAAGGGAGGATATCCCATTATGGGCCAAATAGATTTAACTTCATCTAATAACATCGAAAATAGCACGTTAATATTAAGAGGATCTTTATCTTTTTTACTTAACCAATTATTTAAACTTAATAAAGACTTTTCTAAGTCTGACATTAAACTCCCCATCATACCACCTGGCAAACCAGATTCAATTAATAAAGAATTCATAAAACGGTTTTTTGGATTAATAAAATATCCTAACTTTTGATCTATAAATTCTTGTGTTAAGTTTCTAACATCTCTATATCCATTCATATTTATATCTTTAACAATAAAACCATCATCCTTTAGAACTTCATGAATGGTTAATAAATCTGCATGAGTTGTGCCCCATGATAATGGTTCCATTGCTACATCGATAATATCAGCACCAGCTCTAGCAACTTCTAAGGACGATGCTACAGAAAATCCTGGGCCCGAGTGCCCATGATATTGTACAAGGGTTTTAGGGCTAAAGTTTTTTATTCCTCTTACAATTTTACCTAAAGAAGTTGGCCTTCCTATTCCAGCCATATCTTTAATAGCTATTTCATTTGTTCCCATATTAATCAGATCCTTAGCCAAATTAATATAATATTCAACTGTATGTATATTTGAATGAGTTATACATAAACAAGATTGAGATATCATATTTGCGTCAATTGAATATTCAATTGAATATTTTAAATTTCTTATGTCATTTAATCCGTCAAATGATCTAGAAATATTTGTTCCTTGACTTTTTTTAACATTAAACATAAGTTTTCTAACATCTTTTGAAACTGGAGACATGCTAAGTGCATTAAGCCCTCTTTCTAACATTTGTGTTTTTATTTTAGCTTCATTAAAAGGTTTTGTCCATTTTCTTAGCACTTTATTTGGATTTTCACCTGCAAGCAATTGAATTTGCTCGAATCCACCTCCATTAGTTTCGATTCTATCCCAGCAACCCATATTAATAATAGGTTCAGCAATTTTTTCAAGTTGTTCTCCGTTAGGCATAAACTTTCCTGAGGATTGCCACATATCCCTATAGACTAAACAAAGCTTAATTTCTCTAGACATAGTTAAGAATCAATTTTGGTTATTTTTATCACTTTTCCTTTACCTTCTGAAATATCACTTATTTTTGTATCAATAATTTTATTAATTTCCTTTTCTTCATTTTTTAAATTAGTTGAAAATTTATTTGTGATTAAAATAAGTTGTTTTCCAACAAAAAATACAAAAAGAAGGACTGTAAAAACCACAATTAATCCAGATAAAGAAATAGAATAAATCATAAAATTATAATTTTGAGTAGAATTTAATTAATGTTGTTTTTTGATTTACAAATTTAAAAAAGAAAACTATTTAAGAGATTAATATTAAAAAACTTTATAATTTTTTATGAAGGTAATTGAAGTTAATAATAAGAAATTAGAAAAAGAATTTATAAATGTAGCATCATACATTTATAAAGATGATAAGTATTGGGTAAGACCTCTTGATATTGATATTAAAAATGTATTTGATAAAAAGAAAAATAAAACCTTTAGACATGGTAATTTGAAACGCTGGATTTTGATTAATGAAAACAAATATATAGGAAGAATTGCAGCTTTTTATAATGAAAAAACAATAAAGCTTGATGGAAACCTTTCAATCGGTGGCTGTGGCTTTTTTGAATGTATAAACAATCAAAAAGCAGCAAATGTGTTATTTGAAACCTCGAGGAAATGGTTAAAATCAAATAATATTGAGGGTATGGATGGACCAATTAACTTTGGTGAAAGAGACAAATGGTGGGGATGTTTAGTAGAGGGATTCAATATCAATCCAAATTATCAACAAAACTTTGGAAAAAAATATTATAGAGAATTATTTGAAAATTACGGATTTAAGATTCTATTTAAACAATTTACATTCACAAGAAAAATAACCTCACCTCTTTCGGAAAGATTATACTATAAAACAAAGGTAGCAATGCAAAATCCAAATTATAATTTCAAACATTTAAAACTTAATAAACTAGAAAAATACACTGATGATTTTAAAAAGGTTTATAATGAAGCATGGGCAAAATATCCAGGAGTTTCAAAAATGTCATCAATACAAGCAAAATCAATAATGAACCAACTTAAACCAATTATAGATGAAAAAATAGCATGGTTTGCCTACGATAAAAATGAACCGGTTGGGTTTTTTTTATGTATTCCTGAAATGAACCAAATTTTCAAACATGTAAATGGTAAATTAAATCTTATAGGTAAAATAAAAACTTTTTACCACCTTAAAATATTAAAATCTTGTAAAAAAATGGTGGGACTTGTTTTTGGAATTGTACCAGCTCATCAAGGCAAGGGTTTAGATGGCGCACTAATTACTGCTACAAGAGAAACTATTCAAGAAAAACTTTCTTATAATACTTTAGAACTAAACTGGATTCCAGATTTTAATACCAATATGATTAAAGTAGCTGAACAAGTTGGTGTTAAAATCGCAAAAACTCATCATACTTACAGATATCACTTTGATAAATCAATTCCTATTAAAAGAGTAAAAATTAAATGAATTAATTAGCATTTAAAGCCTCTGCTCCACCTACAATTTCTAAAATTTCTTTGGTAATAGCAGCTTGACGAGATCTATTGTATGATAATTTTAGTTCCTTTAATAATTCTGTTGCATTATCGGTAGCTTGACTCATTGCTGTCATTCTAGCTCCTTGCTCAGAAGCATTAGACTCAAGTATTGTTTTAAACAAATTCGCTGTTAGAGCTTTAGGAATTAACTTATTTAAAATATCTTTTTGGTTAGGTTCAAATATATAATTAGTATCATTTTTATCTTCATCAACATTTTTTTCATTAACTGGCAAAAAGGTTGAAGTCATGGTATTTTGAACAGCAACATTTTTAAATTCATTGAAAATGATATCTATTTTATCATAATTTTCTAAAATAAATTCATTCATTAAAAAATTTGAAATACCGGCAACATCATCATAACTAGATTTTTTTAATATTGACCAAAACTTATCTAAAATTAGAAAATTTCTTTTTTTGTAATGATCAAACATTTTTTTACCAATAGGCAAAATTGTTAGCTTTTTATTTTCACAATGTTTTTTATAATCACTTTCAATTAACTGATTAGTATATTTAATTACAGAACTATTAAAGCTTCCACATAGACCTTTATCTGAACCAACTACAATTAATAAAACTTTATTTATTTTTCTTTCTTCTAATAACTTTGAATTGCTTCCAGAACTGGAACTTAAGTTGTTTAATATAGTTTGTAGTTTATCTGAATAAGGCCTTAATTGAATCACTCTGTCTTGGGCGCGTCTTAACTTAGCAGCCGCAACCATTTTCATAGCTTTGGTTATCTGCTGTGTGGAATTAACAGACAGTATTCTGCTTTTAACTTCTTTTAAACTCGCCATATATTAAAATAATTAGCTTTTATAATTTGAAGCTACCTTATTTGCAACTTCTCCAAGTTTTTCTAAACTTTTTTCATTTACCTTCCCATCTGCAAGCTCATCTAATAGGTTTTTGTGCTTAGAATTAACAACATCTAAATATTCATTCTCAAGCTTAGATATGTTTTTTAAATCAACACCATCAAAAAAACCATTAGAAGAACAATAAATAACAGCTATTTGTTCTTCAACTCTAAGTGGAGAATACTGATTTTGCTTAAGTATTTCTTGATTAGTTCTTCCTCTGTCTATAACAAGTTGAGTGGCCGCATCTAAATCAGAACCAAATTTAGAAAAAGCTTCTAATTCTCTAAAAGCAGCTTGATCTAACTTAAGTGTACCACATATTTTTTTCATTGATTTAATTTGTGCAGAACCACCGACTCGAGATACAGAAATACCTACATTTATAGCTGGTCTAATACCAGAATTAAATAAATTGGATTCTAAAAATATCTGTCCATCTGTAATTGAAATAACATTTGTTGGAATATAAGCAGAAACATCCCCTTCTTGAGTCTCAATAATAGGTAAAGCTGTTAATGAACCTCCTCCTTTAACTTCTTTTTTTAATGAGTCAGGTAGATCATTCATTTCAGAAGCTAATTTATCATTATTTATAATTTTTGCTGCTCTTTCTAACAATCTAGAGTGGAGATAAAAAACATCTCCTGGATATGCTTCTCTACCTGGCGGTCTTCTTAAAAGTAAAGAAACTTCTCTGTATGAAACTGCCTGTTTAGATAAATCATCATATATAACAAGAGCAGCTCTTCCAGTATCTCTAAAATATTCTCCAATAGCTGCCCCAGTAAAAGGAGAAAAAAACTGCATAGGAGCAGGAATAGATGAGGGAGCAGAAACAACAACTGTATATGGCAGTGCTCCATTTTTTTCTAATATTGTAGCTACTTGAGCAACTGTTGATGCTTTTTGACCAACAGCGACATATATACAATAAACAGGATTTCCTTTATCATAAAATTCCTTTTGGTTTAGAATGGTGTCAATTGCAACAGCAGTTTTACCAGTTTGTCTATCACCAATAATTAACTCTCTCTGTCCTCTACCTATCGGTATCATTGAATCAATTGCTTTTATACCAGTTTGAAGAGGTTCAGAAACAGGTTCTCTATATATAACGCCAGGTGCTTTTCTCTCTAATGGCATATCATAAAGTTTCCCTTTTATTGCACCCTTTCCATCTACGGGATTACCTAAAGTATCTACTACTCTACCACACATTCCATCACCTACTTTAATTGATGCTATTTCTTTTGTTCTTTTAACGGAATCTCCTTCTTTTAGATCGCTATAATCACCCATGAGCACTGAACCAACATTATCTTCTTCCAAATTCAAAACAAGTCCTTTGGTTCCATTTTCAAACTCTATTATTTCACCTGCTTGAGCATTAGTTAGCCCATAAATTCTTGCTACACCATCACCTATTTGCAAAACAGTTCCTATCTCTTCTAATTGAGTTGATGATTTTGAATTGGATAATTGATCTCTAATTATTGAGGATATTTCATCTGGTCTAATTTGTGACATTTTAATTTAATTTAATTGTTTAACAACGTTTTTTTAATATTTTTTAATTTAGTTCTATAACTTGCATCATACATTTTATCATCAACCTTTAAAATAAACCCTCCTATAACATTTGAATCTATTTTTTGACTAATTGATACACTTCTAGTGGTTAGAGTTTTTAATTTAGATTTGATTTTTTCTAATGAAGACTTATCTAAGCTAACAGCAGAAGTAAGAGTAACATCCTGAATATTCTTATGTTTATTATATAACTCCAAAAACTTTTCACATATATTTTCAAGTATGTGATCTCTATTATTATAAATAATTTTTTCAAAAGTATTTAAAGTCAAATCATTAAAGTTTTTTGAAAATATTTCTCTCAGAATATCAACTTTTTTATTTATTGGAATAATAGGGTTTTTGAGCATTAATGAAAAATCAAAATTACACTTGCAAGTATCCAAAAAAAGGCTGACATCTTTTTGAACATCATCTACAATCCCTTTTGCAATTGATAAATCAATTAAAGGTTTAGCATATCTTACAGAAGCTCTATGATCAAACATTAATTTTTCTCAATTTTTATTTTATCAATTAAATCACTAACCAATTTTTGTTGAGAAGATTCGTTTTTCAAATTCTTCTGAATAACTTTTTCAGCAATATCTAAAGACAAGGATGCAACTAGAACTTTTACTTCTTTAATAGCAGACATCTTTTCACCTTCTATCATTTTTTTTGCATCGTCTATCATTTTATCAGTAATTTTTGAAGCTTCTTCTTTTGCTGTATTCTTTATAGAATTAGAAATAGACTTAGCCTCTAATAGAATTTTTTCTCTTTCTTTTCTAGCTTCTTTAACAAGCTCTTTGTTTTTATCATTTAATTTTTCTAACTCTTTTTCAGCTTTTTCAGCAGATTTAATAGAGTCACTTATAAACTTTTCCCTTTCCTTTAGGGATTTTGTAATAGGTCCCCACGCATATTTGGATAAAAACAAAAAGAGTATTCCAAATATTAATAACTGCCAGAAAATAAGTCCTATACCAGGAGTTAATAAATCCATATCAAATTACTTAATTATAAATATGTTTCAGGAATAGCTCCAAACACAATCAACATCGCTACTAAGGATCCTACGAGAGCAATTACCTCAACAAGAGCAGCAATAATTAACATAGTTGGAAATATTTTATCATAAGCATCAGGTTGTCTAGCAATTGCAGTCATAGCATTTCCACCAATTATACCAATTCCTATACCTGCGCCAACAGCTGCTAATCCTGCACCAACAGCAGCACCTAAAAGAGCTGTACTCATATCAAGTATTAATAAACCAATCATAATTATCAATTTTAAAGTTTAACATAAAAAAATTTTAGTGTTCTTCTTCAATAGCTAATCCAATATATACTGAAGAGAACATTGTAAATACATAAGCTTGAATTGCAGCAACTAACAATTCAATAATATTTAATGCAACAGCAAATAAAGAACTTAATATTCCAACAAAATAACTTTGAAAAATAAACGTCATACCTATAAAACTTAATAAAACAATATGTCCAGCAGTGATGGCAACAAACAATCTAATCATTAATGAAAATGGCTTAGTAAACACACCAATAATTTCGATAGGTAAAATTATTATTCTCATAACATTTGGAACATTAGGAGTCCAGAAAATATGTTTCCAATAATTTTTATTGCCTGAAAAATTAGTTATTAAAAATGTTAAAACAGCTAGAATCATTGTAACTGCAATATTTCCAGTGAGATTTGCTGCGGCTGGTAATAAACCTAAAATATTACCAAAAAAAATAAAAAAGAATAGAGTTAACATGTATGGTAAATATTTTTCGTAATGCTTTCCTATGTTAGGCTTAACGATATTATCTCTTACAAAAAGAATAATAGGCTCAAAAAAAGATTGAAGTCCAGAAGGTGCAGAAATTTTGGATCCATATGCTCTGGCAACATTAAGAAAAATAAAAACTATTAAAGAGGCATTTAAAAACAAAAATGCAACATTTTTGGTAATAGAAAAATCATAAAAAGATCTTGAACTATCAATTGATTTGATATGACCATGATCATAATAATAGCCTTTATAACCTTCATTAAGTGCAACATGATCTTCATCAAAAAGTTTTGATGAAGAAAAAATATCAAGACCTGTTTCATTTGAGTAAAGTATTACAGGTAATGGGATAACTACCCCATGCATTATTTCATATCCATAATCATCTAAAATATGATGCATTATCATGCCTCCAATATCAACTTTATCATCTTCTGAGCTTTTTTTTGCATCAGCAAAGGAAAAAAATGACAGCAAAAAAAATGTGGATAAAAAGTAAAAAATTTTAGACAACATAAATTATTAAGTAGGCTGCAAATTAATTAATAGAATTCTTATTTCAAATATTATATATAATAAATAAAACGCAAAAAAATTCATTATAAATATATTATAACTTTCTATATCTAGAATGCCAATTAAAATAAGAAAAAATAAAGAAAAAGTAAATCTTAATATTATCGAAATTAGAAGATTTCTTATATTTTTTGATTTGTCTTTATTTGTTTTATTTATAAGAAAAAAAAGTATAAAAAAAATCAAGTGAAAAAAAAATATCAGAAAAATATATGGATGAATAAAATAGAAATTGAAATAATTATTTATTAAAGAAAAAAAAAACAAAAAAATATTG
>CEVE01015202.1_pt1 | contig 10819 bp, 13 predicted proteins | sample 356431 | NCBI WGS metagenome assembly CEVE01 (sample SAMEA2622764, study PRJEB7988) | marine metagenome | isolation source: saline water (ENVO:00002010), including
AAGAAAAAGACCTCATCCATGGGAATACTTTCTAACCTTTAACGCATAAAGTATTGAATAAAATTGAAGAGGAAGGTATTTATTTATCTTCCTCTTTCTCTTTTACTTTATATTCTGTTTTTATAAATTCTTGAGATTTAATATATTTTTCGCATAGATTCTCAAACCATCTAAGCAATATATAAACTAAAAAAAAGTCATCAATATAACCTAGTCCCAGTATTCTTAATTCAGGAAGAAAGTCTATTGGTAAAATGAAATAAATGATTGCAGCAAATGGAATTAGCTTATATTTTTTGGGAATTTTTGGATCTGAAATGTACCTGTAAGAATTTTTAATCATTCTAAAAATATTAATAAATCTAAATAACTTAAACATTATTTACCCATGACCATTCCGTAAAAATATTTTTACTTTCATTAGGGTTAACAAATAAAACACCAGTATCATCAACCTTATCTTCGAAAAGCTGAAATGCATTGATAGTTGCTGTTTGAGGTTCTACGCATATAAGTCCTGAATTTTGATCAATAGGTGTATAGATCATAAGGTGACTACATTCTGGGGATGAATTAATTTTTAGAGTAATTTCCGGCCATTTTAAAAAAACAGGCGAGCCTTTATTTATCCTGTAGCAATCATCTAAAGTTCCAGGTTGTGGCGTGAAACCTTCTAAAAACATTGGTATTTCATCTGAATTTATCTTTTTGGATGAAGGTATAGAATCAACCAATTCCCATTTGTATTTAGCATCAAACTTAATATTAAGATCTTCTTTTTTTAATTTTCTTTTAAACCAAGGGTGCCATCCTAATGAAAAAGGCATAATATCTGTGTCTTCATTTGTAATAGTAAGTTCATTTTTTATTTTTTTACCTAATAATGAGATTTTAAATTTAACACTACCCTTATAAGGCCAAGGATCAGAAAGATTTGTTTTAATTAGAATTTCTTTTTCAGAATGATTTTCTAATTTCCATTCAGAAAACATTACTGTGCCGTGAATTGCATGTTTAATTTTAAATGGATTATTTGTAGAAAAATCATATTTACCTTTATTGCTATTAAATTTTCCGTCTTTTATTCTATTTGCCCAAGGAGCCATTATAAAAGATGACACATAATTTTTTGGATCATATCCTAGGATTTCATATTTTTCTGAATTTATTTTTATTTTAATAGAGATTATTATTCCATTTGAAATTTCTAATTCGCAATATTCATTCTCTAATTTGTAAGATTTCATAATAATAATTTTGCATTGTTAGGATATTAATAGCAAACTATTATTATTATATTTTAGGAGGAAAAATGATTAAAAATTCTTTAAAAGAAAAACTTTTAAAAGGCCAAACTGTTATTGGTGCCTTTGTTAGCACGCCTTCTCCATCCACAGTGGAAATGCTTGGTTGGCTTGGAATGGATTATGTTGTAATTGACTGTGAACATAGTGTGACTGATTATGAAACAGCTGAAAATATGATTAGAGCAGCCGAATTGACCAATATTACACCCATTGTAAGAGCTGGTCTTAATTTACAACAAAATATTCAAAGGTATCTTGATGCTGGCGTACAAGGTGTTTTAATTCCTTTAATAAATAATTCAGATGATGCAAAAAGGGTTGTCGACAGTTGTAAGTATCCTCCAATAGGCAAACGAGGGTTATTTAGTACCTCGAGAACTGGAAAATACGGAATAACTCCTATAGTTGATCATGTCAAAACAAGTAATGATGAGATGTTCGTTGCTGTACAAATAGAAACATTAGATGGCATTAATAATCAAGATAGCATTATAGAAACTGAAGGTGTGGACAGTGTATTTCTTGGGCCTGGAGATCTATCTTCTGTATTGGGAGTGCATGGTCAAGTTACTCATGAAAAAGTTAAGAATACAATGGAGTCCATGATTCCAAAAATTATTAAAGCCGGGAAAATACCAGGAACACTTGTTGCTGATGGCGATCAAGCAAAATATTGGAACGATAGAGGGATAAATTTTTTGATAGGTGGAGCAAATAAATTTCTTCTTAATGGCTCAAAACAATTTATCGATGATGTTAAATCAAAAACTAAGTCATAAGGGGGCTTAGTCTATCCATTATTCTTTGTAATTCTTCTTGGTCTGCATTATCAAAAGGTTTTCTAACTGGTAATCGTGTTGTAGGGGAGCTAATAATTCCCCTCTTCCAGAAAACCCATTTATAAGCAGTCACACCAAATCTTCTTTCAAAATTAAGTGAAGGTAACAGTGATTCCCATAATATTCTTGCACGATCATTAATTTCATAATACCCATCTTTATCTTTTTTTTGAGTGTCGAGAGCATTCCAAATACTTACAATTACATCTGTAAAATGACCAGAAGGCATCGTTCCTTGCGCACCTCTTCTATACTCATCCATCAAAAAAGTACCACCTATGCCACCCATTATGGATTTACATTTATTTCCAAGTTTATCAACAACTTCTGAAATAACATGCCCTGCGTATTCACTTTCTTCTTTCAAATATTGAATATTCTCAAAATCATTGATCAAATTAATAATAATATTTGTTGCGACTAATTTTCCTTGCTTATCATTGTTCTGTATCCAGATTGGTAATTTTGTTGAATTAGAAATTTCGCCAAAATAATCATAAACAATTTGCGCTGATGCAATCTTTGTTGAAGGCATAGTTATAATTGAATCTACGCCCAAATCTTCTACAATTTTTACACTTTCTTTTACTTGTTCTACAGAATTTCCTGTAACACCCGCAACAAAGTGAACTGATCCATTAACAGCTTTTACACCTTCTTTAATAACTAAAGTTCTCTCTTCATCAGTTAAAGTTGAAACTTCACTTGCGTTTACAGGCATCACTATTCCATGAGCACCTTTTTCTAGACAAAATTCAATGCATCTTCTAAGTGAATCCAAATCAAGTTTTCCGTCTTCATGAAAAGGGGTTACAGGGATAGAATAAACACCTCGTGGGTTTTGTAATTCTTTTGATAATTTAACAGTTGTCATTAATCATTCTCCAATTTTTGGTTTTAATTCTTTAGGCAATTTAACAGGTTAATCGCACTCTACTCTTGGGGGCGGATTCAAAACGCAATGTATTGCTAATAATGTCCCTTTACTTTCGAAAGGATTATTACAACCGTGCCTTGCTTTAACTTCAGCAGTAAACATATCTCCAGCGTTTAATTCAATATTATTTTCATCATAATAAACTGCATTCAACTTGCCTTCAAGACAATACATAGATTCCTCATGAGCAGGATGATAATGATTAGGTGCATCTGCGCCAGGTGAAAAATTTAATTCTGAAAAATAACTAGATGTTGCACCAGAAAAATCTCCTACCATATCATACCTCATGATACCAGGCGCAAATTCATAAGGTTCCATTTCTTTTCTCACTGATACATACTTTTCAGGAACTCCGTGCGTTGTACTATGATTTTCAACTGATTCTCTACCAAACTTTATTTTTGGAAACATTACTAATAATCTTGCCGTTTGGGTTGAGTTATTCTTCATTCCATGGGGCATTCCTGCTGGAGCCAGCATACAATCTCTGCTGTTCATAACAAATTCATTATTTCCTAAAATTGCTGTCAGTTCCCCATCAATTAAAAAATGAGTCTCTTCAGAATCAGGATGTAAATGAATTGGTATTTCAGCTCCGGGCTCTAGAAATAATTCTTTTACTGTAATCATTTTATCTCCTCTTTCAGGACCTGAAAGTGAAGTCATAGTTATGCCTTTATCATTGCTATCTGGGGTTAAATTTTCTTTCCTGTGTATAGCCATTTTTCTCCTTAAACTCTTAATGAAGTATCAAATAAATCCATATTACTCCACCTATTATTTTCTTTTGTTTTCATTAAAGCAATAGTTTTAATAACTTCTGGATTTGCTAACCCGTGCGGAGCCTCTCCATTTAATATTTTAATTACATTTTCTGCTTGTTTTCTTGTCCCTACTTCCCTTGAAACCATTGATGAACCTGCAGTGTGGGGTGTAATGATCAGATTATCTAAACTCAACAATGGATCTTCAGATGAAATAGGTTCTTTTTCAGTGACATCAATACCTGCGCCAGGTATTATGTTATTTTTTAAAGCATTAAATAATGCCGAAGGATCAACTAATGGTCCTCTTGCACAATTGATAAGAATGCAATTACTTTTCATTTTACTGAAAGCTTCTTCATTAATTATATGGTGTGTTTCCTCAGTTGATGGCGCATGCAAAGTAATAAAATCAGATGTTTTTAATAATTCATCTAAATCAACTAACTCTACCCCAAACAAATCAGCTGTTGTTCTATCAATATATGGATCATAAGCAATTATTTTTGCCGGACCAAATCCTTTAATACGAGTAGCAAATGATTTGCCGATATTTCCTAATCCAACAATCCCAACAATATTACCCGCTATTCTTCCCAGCTCTGATCTGTAAGGATGAACTAATTCAGTCCTGTCAGCCCAATGACCTTTTTTAACAAGAGAATCTTGTTCACGAATTTTTCTAGTTAATGATAATAATAGTGCCATGGCATGATCAGCGACTTCTGTTGTATTTATTCCGGGAGTATTACATATACAAATCCCTAATTCGGTTGCAGCGTCAAGATCTACTGAATCAACTCCTACTCCTCCCCTACTGATGACTTTTAAATTATCACATTGCTCCATTACTTTTCTTGTTGTAAGTGGGTGCAAATATATCAATGCACCATCTGCTTCCTTAAGTAAATCAATATACTCTTTTTCGTTTGTGCATTCTTTTTCAATTAAATCAAAACCTTCTCCGTTAAATAATTCTTTCAAATATGGAGGGTTATCTCCATGGGCAACTAAAGCTACTTTCATACTTCTCCTTTAAAAACATATTAGGTTAGTTTAGGATAAAATAAATCCAATTAAAAATAAAAAATATGAATAAAAAAATTAAAACTAGATTTGCAGAAATATCTGATATTAAAGAATTAGAAGAACTCCAAGTTGATATGGAGCATACAATTGAGGATAAACCATACCCTGATTATCTTGGAAAACTTGGGATAAAATTTATTTTAGATAACGCTGAACAAGGGTTTTATTTGGTTGCTGAGTGTGAAAATAAAGTCATTGGGGCTCTTAGGATATCGTATGAAAGAAGTGTGAGCAGAAATGGATTTTTTTGGTGGATACAAAATGTATGTGTAAATAAAAATTTTAGAGGGATTGGAGTTTTTAATGAATTGTTTAAAAAAGTTATTTCATTGGCAAAAAAACAAGATGATGTTGTTGCGGTAAAATTGCATGTTCATACTAATAATAAGAGTGCCATAAAAGCTTATGAAAAAGCAGGAATGAAAAGAACTCCGGAATATCCATATATATTTAATTTAAAATGAAGCCAATAGGAATAATAATTTGGACAGAAAATCTAGGCAATCTTTTAGAATTTTATGAGTTATTATTTAACTCTAAAGTTCATAAATTAAAAAGTACTTCAGCGTATTTTATATACAACGATTTTAGAATTTATATATCAGAACATTCAGAAGTTAATGGTAATTCTAAAGATCCAAATAGAATGATAATAAATTTAGAAACTGAAGATATAGAAAGTGAATATGAAAGATTAAAAAACCTTGGTATCAATTTTATTAGAATTCCCGAGGTTGAAAATTGGGGTGGAAAAGTTGCAACTTTCGAGGATCCGGATAAGAATAGAATAAATCTTATTGAACAGAAGAAATAAAATAATATGAAAAAGAAATATATATATTCAGTTTTATTTGCCAGCTTTTTATTTGCATCATCTTGCACTGATACCATATCTGAAAACATAGATAATGATGACTTGGGTAAGGACAGAGAAAGGATGGAGATGGATAGGGAAAGAGAAAGAATGGAAAATGAAAGAATGCAGATGGAAAAACAAAGGATGGAAATGGAAGGGATGAGGGAAAGAGAAAGAATGCAGATGGAAAAACAAAGGATGGAGGCTGAAAAACAATTTGAAAGAGAAAGAGTTAATTCTGACGAAGCAAGAATTAAAAGGGATAAAGAATTTCAAAAAGAAATGATGGCGTTTGAAGAAGACAGGATGGAAATGGAAAAAGAAATGATGAATTTAAGATTACAGTATGAAAAAGATCTTATGAAAATGCAACTTGATCATGAAGCTGAATTATACAAAATAAGGATTGAAGGGGAAGCTGACCTATTTGAAGCTCAGAAAGGTTTGCAAAGCCAACCTTAAGTTAATTTTGTCCGGTATTATCAGGCCATGAACCGCCATAAAATCCTTCGTTAACTCTTTCAGGAAGCACTCTTGGAAATTCTTTATATGGAAATTTACTAAAATTTTCTTCAATTAAATTCATACCCAATCCAGGCTCTTCATCTAAAGTTATATATCCATCAATTGGTTTAAGAGGTCTATCAGAAATTACATTGCCTATTTCCTCGAAAGGAACAAAGTACTCAGTTATAAGGAAATTAGGCATAGTTATTGAAGCATGGAGAGTTGAAGCTAATGCAATAGTTGTTGAATTATAATTATGAGGCGAAACAGCTACTTGATATGCCTCAGCCATTGAAGCTATTTCCTTTAATTCTAAAATACCTCCTGTATTAGCAACATCAGGATTTATAATATCAGCAGATTTTCTGCCAAAAACATCTATATATGCGTTTTTCGTATATAAGGCTTCACCAGTAACCGTAGGTATATTAATAGAATCTCTTACTTCTGCAAGATTTTCTGTAAATTCAGTAGGACAAGGTTCTTCATACCAAAAAATATCAAATTCCTCTATTGCATCAGCAAATTTAATTGCAGTCATCGGTGAAAATCTTCTATGAATTTCTATAAGCAAATCAATATCTGGCCCAACTGCTTCTCTAACTTGCCTTACAGTTTCTACAGCCTGATCTAAATTATTTTTAGAAACCATTGATCTGAATGGACCAGGCACTGGATCGAATTTAAGTGCGGTAAAACCTTTTTCGATTGTTTTTTTTGCCTTTTCTGCATAATCTTCAGGAATCAACGAACCAGCATACCATCCATTTGCATAAACTCTTAGCTTACCCCTAGATGGACCTCCAAGAAGGTTATAAATTGGCTGTTTAGTTTCTTTGCCACAAATGTCCCACAATGCTTGCTCGATGCCGCTTAATGCTGAAAAAATTTCCATAGATCCTCTTCGGGAGGCATAATCATCAAATACAATTTGATTGAAATATTTAATTTCAAAAGGATCTCTATCTATTAAATATTTAGACATGTGTTCTATATGAGTAACTACTGTCTTGTCTCTATCTGATTGTGTATAACATTCACCCCACCCGACAAGTCCATTATCAGTTGTAACTTTTACAAAGAGTAAGTTTTTACCCCAACCAGGATTTAATAAAAAATTTCTAACTTCTTTTACTTTCATTTTTAATAACTTGTTTTATTGTTTGTATATTTTCTTCCTTCTTTTGCCAAAGATTCATCATCCCCAGATATAATTCTTGCGCCAGTATCAATTACTTTTTTTAAAGCTTTTACTTTATCATCTCCGCCATGTACTCCGCCCAAAAATTTTACACCATTTTTTTCACATGCAGCGTTTACTCTTTTTCTTGCGTCTTCAACTTTTTCATGATCGTGCCCATCTCTTACTAATCCCATTGACATATGCATGTCACCTGGACCCATTTCTGCCCAACCAATCCCAGGAACTGTAAAGATTTGCTCACAATGATTTAGCCCTCTAACAGTTTCTATTTTTAGCCCTAAAAGTATTTCTCCGTCAGGATTTAATGGCCACGGATCTGCTTTTTTCAGATACTCATCTCTTTCTACTCCCCAAACTGGAGAGGCAGTATTTTCAGAACCAACACCTCTTGTACCTCTTGATAAACCTTGTCCAACACCATTCATATTTGTTGGGTATCTTGATGCCTCAACATAAGCCCTAACAGCATCTGCACTTTCCGCAGTACACAACAATAATCCATGAACCCCTCTAGCTAAAATTTGTCGTATTTGCCAAGCGTTATATTTAACTATATTTTCTTCTGTACCTTCTACTGGAAGCTCAACAATAACAGGAGGTGTTCTGTGACCTGACTTTGTTGGACCTCCGTCAATTAGCCCTCTTATGTAATTATCAAGAGCTGTCATGTCAAAGCAACCGTGCTCCATTCCAACATTTATGTAGTCTGCCCAAGTTTGAGAATCTTTAAGTCCTTGCTCATAAGTTAATATATGGCCAGAGTGAGGGCCCGTGTAATAAATTGGCTGATCATCTTCTAGCAATTCTATTGCCCTATTTATTCTCTTTGTCATAATTTACCTCTTAAATTTCTTTTTATTTACTTAAGAATAGCAACAATTTAAAATGTTTTACAGATTGAATTTAGTTTTACATAACCCAGAAATACCCAGTAATACTGGAAATATTATTAGATTGTGCCACAATACTGGTTCTTCTTTACATTTAATAAAACCTTTAGGCTTCAATTTTCAAGATAAAAATTTGAGAAGAGCACAACTTGATTATATTAATGATGTTAATATTGTAATCCATAATTCTTTTGAGCATTTTATTCAAAATGAAAATCCAAAATCAGTAATAATTGTAGATACTTTTGGAGGGAAAATTCATACAGATGTTAAATATAAAAAAGGAGAGTACTTTGTTTTTGGGTCTGAAGGAAAGGGTCTTCCAGAAAGCATAATAGAAAATAATATAGTTAGGGATTCAATAAGAATACCAATGAGTACTGATAGTAGAAGTATAAATCTTTCAAATTCAGTTTCAATAATAGCTTACGAATATTTAAGACAAATGAATTTTGATAATCTTGCCTAATGACTCTTGAAGAATTAATAGTAATTATCGTTAGATTATCAGGTTCAATTCCAGTATTATTTGCCCCTTTATTTGGGTCAATTTTTGCGATACTTATTGATCTAAGTGATTTATTTATTATTGGAAATTTAGATCTTGGTGGAGTAAGAAATTATCAAAAGCTAGATAAAATTCTTGATATTTCATATTTAATTACATTTCTTATAGTTTCGCTAAGGTGGTCTACACTTGAAAAAAGAATATCGATTTTATTGTTTATTTTTAGAATTACTGGAATGATCCTTTACGAAATAACTGGAAGTAGAATTATACTTTTCACTTTTCCAAATATTTTTGAGTTTTGGTTTGTAGGTGTGTCATTTTACAAATTTATAAAAAGAGAAAAAATATTAGATCTAAAAAAAATTTATATTATCTTGGGAATTTCAACTTTTCTTAAGTTGCTTCAAGAATGGATTCTTCATTGGAATAAATTTTTAGACAATTATGCAATGGGTGACATATTTTCAGTATTGAAAGATTTATTTACCTTCCTCTAGCTAATTGCAAAAGGGTAGTTCCAACAGTTACGACAATACCAATCATAGCCAAATTTCCTGGGTCAGATAAGTCATCAGTAAATCCACCTTGTCTAACTGTACCAGGTATAGGGTTTCCAAAAAATCCTCTTTCACCTTCTTGGTAAATTTCATTTGTTTCAACAACTGTTTGAAAATTTTGATATTGTCTTTGATCGAAATCTATTTCTCTCATTCTCTTGTCATATTCCGACTGAACTTCATATGTTCTATCTAAATACCACTGATCATAATCAGCAAGTTCTTCCTGATATCTCTCCTCAGACCAATCTTCATCTATTCTTCTTGCTTCCAAATCTTTCATTCTCATTTCCGCTTCTTTTGCAAGATCTGAGATTGAATTTGAATATAAATCTTCTGCTTCAAATTCTCTTGATTGAATTTCATTTTCCATCTGGGCCATTTCAGCTTCGAATTGAGCCTTATCCATACTCAATCTTTCTTTGTCAATTTCTGCTTGAAATTTCACTTGTTCAATTTGATTCTGGAAATCTCTTAATTGATTTTCATAGTCATTTTGTATCTGTTGCCTTCTTAAATCCCAATTCATTTCTTCGCGTTGCAAATTCATCATTTCTTGTTGAATAGTTAAATCTACCTGTTGCTTGATATTTGAAACTCTCTGATCTCTTTGCATTTCCATATTTTGAAGATCAAACATCAATCTTTCCTTTAAAGCTAATCTTTCAATTTCTCTTTGATTTGAGTAAGAAATTAAATCAGCTTCTCTCTGTTTGAATTGGTTATCAAGATCTCTTTGCAGGTTTGATTTTTCATTTTCATATCTAAGTTCTCTATTTCTATAATCGTTAGCTTCAGTATCTTGTTGATCAAAAATTCTAAATTGATATTCATTGTATGCATCGTCCAATTCAATATTTCTTGTAAATTCAATATTTTCTTTATAACGTTGTTTTTCTTCCATTAAAAACTCTGCTTCAGAATTATTGCCTTCATTTTGAGCATTAGAAATTTCATTGTTATAAAACTCGTCGGCCCATCTTAGCTCATCATCCCAATTTCTATTAACGTCTCCTACCCTAATTTGATAATCAAATTCATGCCGAGCATATTCCTCTTGATAGAACATTTTTGCTTCTTCAATTCCACGATTATAATCAGATTCAATTTGACTTAATCTTCTTTCTTTCTCAAAAGTATCCCAATTTTCTAATTCTAATTTTCTATTGGAATATTCAAAATTTGTCTGTTCATCAAAATAGCTAAGATCATTTTCTAGTTGATAAGTAAGATCATTGATATTAAATTCCCACATGTAAATTTCATCGTCCACTCTCTTTTGTTCTTGCTCAATGAATGAATTATAGTTATTCATAAATGAATCAATGTCGAACTGAAGTATTTTTAAGTTTGAT
>CEVE01071923.1_pt1 | contig 10790 bp, 7 predicted proteins | sample 356431 | NCBI WGS metagenome assembly CEVE01 (sample SAMEA2622764, study PRJEB7988) | marine metagenome | isolation source: saline water (ENVO:00002010), including
ATGCCGATTTACTGATGGATACCTATTTAGTCGTGACGCTCCCGACAATTTGGAGTCCTATTTATCCTCCAGATAACAGTGACAATGATGCTTCAGAAAGTCGTTGGCGACCATACGAGTTCAAATGGATTAAACACATTGGAACGCAGATGATTGAACGAGTGCGTTTTACAATCGGCGGACAAACCATTCAGGAATATACCGGACAGTATTTGTATAATTTGGTAGAACGGGACTTTGACGCCAACAAAAAGGAGTTATACTATAAAATGACCGGTCACACACCCGAACTAAATGATCCGGCCAATGCCTTTGGAAATGTCAACGCATACCCAAATGCGTATTACACATCGAAACCCGAAGGACCAGAACCGTCCATAAGAACACGCAAACTTTACATTCCGCTAAATATATGGTTTACAATGGCTGCCAAGATGGCGTTTCCTCTAGCAAGTCTACAATATAATGAATTGCACATTGAAATTGATATTCGTCCCGTGCGTGAATTATTTGTAATTAGACATATTCCAGATAAAAACGACAGTGGTTCGTATTATCACAAGGCTAACTTCAATGAATCCAATGAACAGTTTTATCGTTTCATTCATCCTCCTCCCACGCCATCGATAGATGCTGATGACTACGGCGACAAGCGGACTAATTGGAACGCAGATGTTCATCTAGTGAGCACGTATGCGTTCCTAACAGACGAAGAGGTTCGTGTTTTCGCGGCAAAGCCACAGACATATTTGATCAAACAAGCATATAGTTACACGTTTAATAATATTACGGGTCCACAAAAGGTGAAACTTGAAACGATGGGTATGGTGTCAAACTGGATGTGGTTTTTCCAGCGGAGCGACGCAACAATGCGAAACGAATGGTCGAATTATACAAATTGGCCATATGACTCGTTGCCATACAATCTTATCACGCCTGAAACAAATGTGGAGGCTGAAAAGGTAACTGTCAATGGAACAACCAAAGATCCAAGCAACCATGGTGACGGAGACTTGACTGATTTGCTTATTACGGGTTCATACCAATCGGAAAATGAAAAAAATATTATGAAGTCTTGGGCTCTGCTATTCGACGGAAAGTATCGAGAAAATGTTCTCGATGCCGGAGTTCTTGACTACGTAGAGAAATATACCCGAACCTCCGGAAACGGTCCCGACGGACAATACTGTTACAATTTTGGGTTACGAACCGACCCAACTAATTTTCAACCTACCGGAGCAATAAATTTAAGTAAATTTAAAGATATTGAGTTCGAAATTGATGTTCTAAGACCTCGTTTAGATGCTAACGCAGAAACTCTTACAATATGCGATGCTGACGGAAATCAACTAGGCGTAAACAAACCTATATGGAGTATATACGAATACAGTTACGACCTTACTGTAATGGAAGAGAGATATAATGTATTATCATTCACATCAGGCAACGCAGCTCTCATGTATGCCCGATGAAAATATATGTGTTTTTTTTATATATCAAGGCATATATATACATGATTGATCAAATAAGTCTTATTGAACAAAAACGAAATGAAAATGAAAATGTAGATGAACCGCCGAAAAATGATTGGAAAAGTTTTGGGAAAGAATTGGTATTTAGCACACTTCTGACTATATTTATCGCCCTAATTGGTGTAAATTTTATTTACTTTACCAGTTTAAATGATGAGTCACAGAACGTGTTTTTCCCATCGGAATTGAAAAAATACTTCCAAACAGAAGAAACCCAAAATCTGGTTGGTGGAAGTCCAGAATGCAGACACACACCCACTATCGTTTTAGGAGAATTAAGCAACACACTTAAAAAAATGGGTGTGCCACCATCAAGCGGATGGCCATATAGTATGAAATCTGGGGGTTCAATAGACTTAACAGTGCAAGGTATCAAGAACTGGATTTCACTATCTGTTGCCGACTATTACTCAAATGGAAGATATTATATTAAGAAAATTCTGCGATATTTCAACAACGAAGAAAGACATCTATTTAGCACTGATTTTTCAAAAATCCTATGTGCCATTATAATAATACCATTCATTTTATTTGTCACATCATTTACCTTTGTCACATCATTTATCTCTAGTTTAATTCGTGCATGGAAAGATTCCGACATTTTATTTTTAGCATTCGTCTTCTTCTTAGGACCGGCTTTCATTTTATCGTCAGGATTATCGCTCATTGTTCCATTGCAGTTTTTATTTACCTTTTTGTTTATACCTTTATTTACAGACCACAATATGGTCTTTAAAATATTATCATGTAATATTGAAATATTTATTTTGTTTTTCCTGTCCGCTTCAATTATATGTGTTTTAAAGAATGAATTAGACCCAACAATCGGAATTATAATTCCACCATGCATGGGGATTGTTTATTTGATATATAAAATATTTTTCAAGTCCAAATAAAACAACGCAACCAAAGCATATAAATAGACCTATATGTAATTAATATACAGAAATGGGGAAAAATAAGAATAAGAAAAATAAGAAAGACAAGAAAATCAATAATAACAAACACACAATTCATAAAGAAGAAATAACTAGTGACAACAGCAATAATTCTCAAAAGCCCTTTGTAAGCATTTGCACTCCTACTTTCAATCGTCGCCCTTTCATACCATACTTGATAAAATGTGTGGAGAGTCAAGATTATCCGAAAGATCGCATTGAATGGATCATTATTGATGACGGTACAGATAAAATAGAAGATTTAGTAGTAGACATTCCGAAAGTGCGTTACTTCAAATATGACAAGAAAATGGTTCTTGGTAAGAAACGGAATCTCATGCACTCAAAGGCCAAAGGTGACATTTTTGTATACATGGATGATGACGATTACTATCCACCTGATAGAGTTTCCCATGCAGTAGATACGTTACTTGCCAATCCCTCTGCTCTTTGTGCTGGAAGTAGCAGCATTTATGTGTTTTTCAAACACATCGAAGAAATGTATCAGTTTGGACCTTACGGACCTAATCACGCAACCGCAGGAACTTTTGCCTTTAAGAAAGAATTGTTGCTCCAATCATCATACAGTGAGACAGCGGCATTGGCAGAAGAGAAGGAATTTTTGAAAAATTATACAATTCCGTTTGTTCAGCTTGATCCGATGAAAACAATCATCGTGTTTTCACATGAACATAATACTTTTGATAAGCGCAACTTACTCGAAGAAAATATGGGTAATCAGTTTTGTAAAAAGTTGAACAAACCGATACAAGAGTTTATTAAAAACGAGGACATGATAGATTTTTATACGAAACGAATAAATGACCTTCTAAAAGATTACGATCCTGGAAAACCTTCTATGAAACCAGATGTACTCGAACAAATAATAACGATTGAACGCAATCGACGAAAACAAGCAGAAAACGCGGCGATGTCGCAATCAACTGGAATTGTTATGACAAATAATGCGGGAGAATCACGAAATCTCAACAAAGATGAGATTGTTGAAATTATGAAGCGTCAACAAGAATACATTAACATCCTAACAAATGAAATAAAAAACAGGGATAATACAATACAACAACTAAAAAATAACGCGAAAATGAATGAGTTAAACAGTCAGGATAATGACACCAAACAAATAAATAATGGTGATACAAATAATAATGGTGATACAAATAATATTCATACAAATAATATTCATACAACGACTTCAGATGAAACCGACAAAGACATAGAAATACAAAGATTACATAGGGTTCTTCTTAAACTCAATGAAAAGATGCTTGACATAGAATCTCCTGATTAGGGAGTCAATATATCATTTTCTTGTTGCGTTTCGATAAATGTATAGTTATCTAAATATCTGTAAATTCTATTAATGTCCAATTTGCTGATATCATTTGGTTCTAATATTGCAAGTAATTCATCGCTAGTCATTGTTTCTCGTGCTCTTATAAAAAAGTGTAGCATGTCTTTCTTATCAAGACCCAACTGCTGACACAATTCATTTATAAATAAAGAATTGTTATACTCCGTACTATACTTTGTCAAAACCTTTGTAAAACGCACCTCAGAAGGATTGAATTTTGACTTCTTAGAAGTCTCGCGATATAAACGATTCGTCCAAAAAGTTTTTATAAGTGAACTCATTTCGTTAAATTGCCAAATTTGTTTTTGAAACGTGATTCGGTCTATAAAATCTGCAAGGCATATATTGTCGATTAATTTCTGGTAAAGTGGAAACGATACCTCCTGTTTCTCGTTCCCCAATATATCAATAACGTTTTCATGCCATAGCAATCCAACAATTGTGCGATCTGTTTCGTTCATAAGGGTCAAATGGTCTGAAATCAAATAATCGTTGTTTAACAGTTTTTTTGTGATTTCCTTCGTGTCCTCGTTGTAAGATTTGGGTTTCAAAATGTTTTGAATAATTTCATTTTTCAAAATGCTGCAATGATTTTTATAAATTCGATTTATTCCCTCAAGTTTTCGAAGATCACCTTGAATAAATTCTCTAACGTTAATCAAGAGCGTTTTATCCAATTCAGGCATAGTTAGTGACAGGATATTTGTAATTTGCTGCGAGGTAGGCGTTTTCAATTCAAATGATTCACAAACCTTCATCAATTCCTTAATTTTTTTGTCAACGTGATAATTGCTGATGCAAATAATTGGCGTATTTGTCGTCTCTTCTAACCTTTGCTTTTTCGTTTTTTTCGGACGAATCAAACGAATTAACGCGTTAATACCACCCTTATCACCATTATTCATACCGTCGATTTCATCCATAACGATGGCGATTGGTTGAGCTTTTTTCTGAAATAAACTGACTATGTTTGTTTCAGCCATGTTGTTTTTGGCAATAGTTTCAATAATTGTCTTGTTTCGAATATCTCCTGCATCATACCTCACCACATCATATCCGTGCTGTCTTAATAATCTCATTATGAATGATGTTTTCCCACTTCCAGGTGCTCCATATATGTATATACCGCGCTTTTGAAGTAAATCCTTCTTTTTCGTTTCAAAATCACACAAAAATGTTTTAATGTCTTGAACGATGTGTTCCCTGTCTAAAATATGATTGAAATTTAATTGCTCCATGTATTACTCCTTATTCGCGTGTTTTTATGTCTTTTTTTACCCTCTTGGTTTTTCTTATCAAAAACTATCGTGAGACACTTACTTGCACGATGCTCTCTTGCAAAATACATTATATACTCAACATAATCGTCAAATATCATTTCCTTCCATTTGTATTTTTTTATATTTTGCCACCTTAAATAATTGTCGTTAATCAAGTGGTTAAATACGAAATCATTGTCTTGTCGTATAATCTGACGAATGTACCCTTCATACTTAAATACTGGTATATTTGAACGAATACTGTATCTGTTGTTTATGTAAAGAGTCTTGTTAAGTGGACACAAGGCAATCGGTGGAATGTACCCATAAATGCATGTTAAAACATCATCTGGCAAATGTTTCAAATAAATTGTGAAGGATAATTGTGATGCCATGTGAATATATTACTACACCCCGAAAGTTTTTAATTGGTTTGAAAGTAAAATCAAACAAACTAAAACAGATCAAAATAGTCAAAAATACATATATTGAAATATCATATTTGAATATTGTATTGGAATATTGTATTGGAATATTGTATTGAAGGACTCTAAACAACCTAATTAAGTTAACGTAAACATCTACAACTAGTTATCCTGACATGCTTTAGCGTTGTTAGTAACTCCATCCCATACAAGTTCACAATTGCGTGCCCATTCAGACTTTGCACATAATCCTCCTGTTCCACTCCACTTAGGAAGAGAGAAATTCATGTCATCATGGCATTGTGGTGAACCTAACTTTTGAACGTTTTTACACACAGTAGAACCGTTAGTATTATCGAGAGTCCAATAGTCTGGACAATCAGCAACAACAGGAGGGAATTGTACATCGGCGTATTTTTGTCGATAAAGTGCAACGCCTATTACTATAAGTGATAATACCAAAATTATTACTGAAATAATCATAACACTTTCTTGAAAACTAAATCCCATTATATAAATAATATTACATAATTTTTTATACCCAACATTTATATAATGGATGAAAGTAAAAATGGTCGCGTAGACATAATAAGTAATCCGAATACAACGGCAGTATTTTCCCTTAGTGACCGAATACCCGCGAATCAAATATCGTCGTTTAGAGAAGCAATGACTGGAAACTGGTATAACACCGCTTTATCCGACGCATTTTTTTCAAAAGAAAATATTCAGGCGTTACAAAACGGCATTCGTGCTGGTGTATACGAAAGATCAAATAAACAATATTTGATAGGAAATCAAAATTGCGATGAACTTAAGATTATAATGCGAAGTATTTTTCTTCAACACTCTCACAATGCATCAAACAATATTCCTTCACAGATTCGTACACTGAATAACCTCGTATTAGAATACGCAGTACATCAAGTTTATGGAGAGGCTGAAGGCTACATGAAATACAAACGAGATGCCAGCACGTTAGTTACACCAATTGAACCGCCGGTAATGTCAAAGTGTAACGACAAACAACTCCTTTATAAAGAGAAATTGTTTTAGTTTTAAGATACCTAAGGCATCAACCGTAAAAAAAATGAAAAAAATATTATGGTGAATGTTGTATGGTTAATGTTGTATGGTTAATGTCTTAAATTTTTGATGTCGTTACTCTACATATTTATTTCATTTTGATTACTTTCTTACGCTTCACCTTTACTTTTACAACCTCATTCGAACGAAGTTTCATGTATTCTTGATAAGCGTTGCGTAAGCTCTCAATTTCTGCGAGCCAAATTTGTTGTTCACTAGTTGCCTTAAGTGTGCTTAATTCAGACAACTTGGCTTCTTTTTCTTTCATGATACGCTCAACATTTTCTTCTGTTACGCTATCCATAGGCATGCGCACTAAATACTTGTAATCCTCGTCATCATCGATTATATCGTATCCTGAACCTGCTAACAGCGCGCTTACAACATCCTTTTTCTTTCGCCGTAGATCGAGTGTGTCGTCAAGCACTTCCGTAATAAACCGCGCTTTATTCGATAAAATCATAGCCTCACGTTCTAGAACCTTAACCTGGTGCTGTTTCCTCTTGACATACGTCTTCATTCGCACTCCAATGTAATGTTCGATAAGATCGTCTGGTGTCTCGAACTTGCGCAGTTTCTCTTCTTCATCAAACACATGCATGTTTGTTGTTGTTCGTGTGGTGTAGAGTTTCAAGAGCTTCTCTAGCGCGTTACACCCATATTCGGTTTCTTTTGCTTGCAGTTTTTCGATTTCATTTGAGGCAAACTTGATGGTTATGTCAACAGTAATGTCGGTGCTCATGTCGGTATAGTCTTTCACAATACTCGACGATGTCTTCTTTTTCGTTTTTGTTGTGCCTGTCTTGGATGATGCCTTAGATGTTGTCTTCGAATCACCATCAATAAGTTCCTCAATGTATTTCTTATAGTCGTCAGTCCACATTCCTACAGGCAATTCGGTAACGCGCACCTCTTTGGGAGATACAACCTCATAGCACCCTTTAAACAACCACTTCGTTTCAGTAACCGGTGTGATTGTTCCCTTAAAACCCTCATAGTATGGAACCAGTTTAGGTTTGTCAGTGTCACCGCGAATGCAGCACTCCACATACTCCATGATCGTCGTAGGATTATAGCACATAATGTCAGTGCTGAACCCGGTTCCGATACCCTTGCTTCCATTTACCAAAATCAGAGGGATGATTGGAGCATAATATATCGGCTCAACAGGTGTTCCATCGTCATCAAGATACTTTAGAACGCCGTCGTCCGCTTCAGGAAAGATGCTTCGTGTAAGCTTACTGAGATTCGTGTGAATATACCTTTCCGACGCCGAATCTTCACCTCCCTGTAGACGCGTTCCAAACTGTCCCTTGGGTTCCAACAAGTTGATGTTATTGGAACCGACAAAGTTCTGTGCCATACCTATAATTGCCCCGTTAAGGCTGCTCTCGCCATGGTGATAGCAACTAATCTCAGACACAGAACCACTGAACTGTGCTACTTTAATCTCGTTCGTGAGACGTCGTTTGAATGATGTAAACAAGATTTTACGGAGGCTTGTCTTTAATCCGTCTATCAAATTTGGTATCGACCGATCACAGTCATACTTGGAGAAGTGAATCATCTCGCGTCCGATGAATTCTTGATAGGTCACCTCCGCCTGATTCGTGTCAAGGTAAAGATTACGGTCATAAGCCTCGAGCCATGTTTTCCGGTCGTTTGCGCGTTTCTTATTGAACACCATATCAATCGCATCGCGACTTTCTTGGCCGCTGCTCGAGAAACTGACAATCTTCTTCTGCGCGAAATACTCTTTAAACTCTTTGCTCGTCGACGTACCCAATCCCTTGTAATATTTCACTTTCCAACCCTTGGGGTCGTTTGCCGCACACCACGATTCCCACTCGCCGTCATTGTAAAATACCAACTCTTGAGGTCCTTTCCGCGCCTTTAAGATCGGCGTGTTCATAAAGCCAATGAATCCGGGAATGTCTAACAGCGACTGCCATTCCGCGTCGAATAGATTGATACCGAGACCCTTGATGTGGCTACCATCCAAATCTTGATCCGTCATGAAGAGGACCTTTCCATAACGCAGTTTTTCCGTCACCATTTCGGCCGTGTATTTCTTACTACTCTCGATTCCTAGAATTTGTTTGATCTCGGTGATTTCTTTGTTCTCGAGGATACGCTTTTGTGTCTCACCGCGCACGTTGAAGAGTTTGCCCCGCATTGGATATACACCAATCACATTTCGGTCGTCTTTGGACAACCCCGAAACAATTCCTGCCTTTGCTGAGTCCCCCTCACAGAATATGATGGTACATTCATTGCTTTTATTCGTCCCGGCAAAATTTGCATCAATCAGCTTTGGAATTCCTCTCACGCTCTTGGTTTTCGCACCATCGGTCTTCTTCGCTTCCTTATTCTCCTTTACCTCTGTCAGCGCACACGCATTATCCATGACACCCATTTTTGCAACCTTCTCCACAAACTTCTCGGTAATGTCGCATGTTGTCCCAAAACTACTGCTAGGTGTGTTCATATAATCCTTCGTCTGACTATCGAACGTAGGGTTTTCAATGTCGCACCGCACGAACAACATGAGTTGCTCTTTGATTGTGCTCGACTTAACATCAACCTTCTTCTTTGTCTTGATGTATGCAGTGAGTTTTCGCACGAGCTGATTTAGGAGATAATCGACGTGCTTCCCACCTTTTCCGGTGAATATTCCATTGACAAACGATACCTGCGTGAACTCCTCCTTCGGTGCCATACAGACCGCATACTCCCAGCGTTCATTCGCTTGTTCGTAAATGCGTTTTGTATCACTTTTCGAACCAATATAAAGGTCAACATATTGCTGGAAATGACTGACCGATACTGTTTCGCCGTTGTATTTCACCTTCACCTTTTTATCTGTCACCGCCGCAATGTCGTATATCCGCCGCTTGAACAGGCTCATCATATCTGTCGAAAGTCCGTTTATGCCAAGCCGCTTGTAATCAGGCTTAAATGTGACACGCGTAAAGGGCTTTTTCTTGCATTTAGTAATCGACGGTTTTTCAATGACATTTAGGTTATCTGAGAACTTTTGCACATACTTTAAGCCTCGAACGTGGTCGATTGTCTCGACCTCGCCCCACTCCGACCAGATGAGCACGAGTTTAAAGCCGAATCCGTTTTTGCCACCCACGATCTTCTTCTCGTTTTTATCGTAGTTGGTTGACGTGCGCAGATGACCGAAAATCATTTCAGGAATCCAAATATCGTATTCTGGATGCTTCTCAACGTCGATTCCATTGCCATCATTCGTCATCGTAATAATACCGTCGTCGGTGATAGATACGTCAATGTAGGAAACAGGCATTGTGTTTGGCTTACACGACTCCATAGCCTGGCTCATTCGAACCTGGTGGTCTCGGCAATTCACTATACCCTCATCGAAGAGCTTGTATAGACCCGGAATAATATTGATTTGCTTCGGCAAGACAAGATTCTTGGTATCATCGTAGACGTATGTATCGTATTCGGTGACAGTCATCGAACCAGTGTATGTGTCTGGATTATCTAGAACATGCTGCTTGTCTGTTTTCTTTTGATACTTTTTTGAAAGCGAATCTTCCGTGGTAGCCATGGTGTTTATCAACACTTGTATAGGCTCTAAACCGTTTCAATTTTATTAATTTCTTTAATAACGAGTTAGTCTTTAGATATTTATATGTTTATATTTTCATATAGTATAGTGTAGTGTAGTAGGAATGACCATTACTAATAGCAATTTTAATAATCTTATAAGCGCTGCTGCGGCAAGCAATGGATGGACTGTTTCACCTTATGGACACATATCAGAATGGAATGTGAGCGATGTGTCAAATATGTTTAGAGCATTTTTTAATAATAATACGTTCAATGAAGATATTAGTGGATGGAATATGGGAAGTGTGGAAAATACAAGTGAAATGTTTCGTGGCGCAACAATTTTCAACCAACCTATTGGTGATTGGAGCATGGGAAGTGTGAAAAATACATATAAAATGTTTTTAAATGCGAGTAACTTTAACCAGGATATTAGTGGATGGAATATGGGAAGTGTAACAGATACCGGTAATATGTTTGATGACGCAACGAGCTTTAACCAACCTATTGGTGATTGGAGCATGGGAATTGTGACAAGAACAAATTTTATGTTTGAAAATGCAACCAGTTTTAACCAACCTATTGGTGATTGGAGC
>CEVE01001130.1_pt1 | contig 10784 bp, 7 predicted proteins | sample 356431 | NCBI WGS metagenome assembly CEVE01 (sample SAMEA2622764, study PRJEB7988) | marine metagenome | isolation source: saline water (ENVO:00002010), including
GGCGGCACATGGCCTTGCGCTCCTCGTCCGAACTCATTTTGTTCAGGACACCAGGGGGTCATATCATAATCCCTCTCCTCACCCAGGCTGCGTAAGCAACAAGGACGACACCTGACGACCCTTAAATGGTACTGGAAGTAGTGTGTGCGCATAGTACCGTGTGCTCATGGTACCAGTGACAAATGGTACGAGGTGATCAATTCGTTCCATTCTAGTGATTATGCCATTGAAAGTTCTTGCAACCAAAATTCGGCCCTTTTGACTGAATTTTGAAACTTGCTATTTGACTTGTATGGAACCAGGGTTTTTAAGACAAAGAATGTTGCTCTCATGCATTCATTGGTCTCCTCGTTAAAAGAAATTTGATGCATCACAATCTTTGTGCCAACTTCAATAACTTTTTCTTGTATTAATATATTGTCGCAAAGTTCTTTGCAAAATTCATGTAAGTCTGTGTCGTATGCATCCCACAGTTCATCAGAACATTTCTCGAGTTGATTTAAAATTGTTTTATATCCCGGAAAGGATCTTTCATCAGCCGCTTCGAATTGTTCCTCATTGTCAACGAAAGAATTACTTGTTTCCGGTTCCGGATAAATGAAATTTTCAAACGCCAGTTCTTTCAACAGTTGTTGCTCATTCTCTGGTACTTCGTTGTGAAATTTCGATATAATTTTGTAAAAGTCATTCTCGGATATTTTGTTTCCATTTTCATCGCGATGATCATCAATTTCTTCCTCGATTTTCACCAAAATTGGATGCGAGTAGCGGGAACGCAGTGATGGATCTTTTATCAACATCATTATTGTAATTTAAATATAAAATTTCCATTACATTGCACGCGTGCGTATTTTGAGAAGAATTAAAATTGAAAGTGTTATCGTATACTGATGAGCGAAGGTAGGTCTACAAGAAGAAAACAAAACTCAAACCGAACTCATACAGAATATTCCACACTTAATGACAACGAACAGCAGGTGAACAACAATGAACAGCAGGTGAACAACAATGAACAGCAGGTGAACAACAACGAACAGCAGGTGAACAACAACGAACAGCAAGTGAACAACAAGGAGGTGCTGACCACCGATGATGAAGCGGAAGAGCTACTGGAAGAAACTACAGGGATACAGGATAATACAATGGAGTCTTTACTCGATTCCATTGTAGACACGGATGATGATGACAATGGAAATGAGGAAGCGGAAGCTGATTCCTCCTGTGCTTCAAGCGCAGATAGCACCGAGTTTGAAGAGGAAGATGATACTGAATGGCCGGCATCGACAGTAATGTATATACCAGGGGTGATCGATGATAAACTCATGCAATATTTCCAGAAGTATTTGTTCAAAGACAGTAACAAAGATCGTATTTTCAAACCGTCCATGACAATTCTAGTTGATGACGAGGATATTGACTCTCCCGAAGAACCAGACGAATATGAAGAAATTGTTGATGAAACTTTTCGTAAATGCAAGGTTGCAAAGGACACGCACACTTTGCAAAAGTTGTATAATATGATGGAGGACAACATAGATCAAGCAGCAGATAAATTTATTGAAAAATTTAACTTTTTCAGTATTGTTAGTACAAAGGAAGAATACACAATGCTGAGATTCGAACCCGGTGACTTTTATAAAGAGCATATTGAGTGTTCGAGTCTAAATGATGACACAGACGGTTCGTCCAGAAGGATTTGTGTTTATCTGATTCTAGAAGCACCAAAGCAGGGTGGAGTCTTTGAGTTTCTTTATCAAGGAATTAAAATCGTTCCAGAAGCCGGGTCCATCATCATGTTCCCATCGTGTCCTTTGCATCCCTTGAGTATATCTCGCGTGCAGGAGGGAAATCTGATGTATGCCTGTAACTTTTTGCTTTAGTTTCTATTAAAATGTTTTATTACTAATAATATGTCTAGCAACTCACCAAAAATTTACTTACCTTCACAGACAGAACCAGCTATTCCACTTAGTGTACAACCTATATCAAGGCGAAAACAACTCCCATCACAAACAATAAGAAATTCTGCGTTTGGAATCTCGCCCAAACCCACCGGTGTTCAACGAAAACTCAAGAAACTAAGAAATTCTGCGTCTAAATTTGGGTTAGGGTTTGCGCACAAACCCACACCTAAACCAGCAAACTTAAAGAAACAAACAACAGAAGAACCCAGGACACAAGCAAATCAACCAAAAAAAAAACCAGAACCAAACTTAAAGAAACAAACAACAGAACAACCCAGGACACAAGCAAACCAACCAAAAGAAAAACCAGAACCAAAACCAAAACCAAACTTCAAAAACCCACGAGGACCACGAAGACCCGAGAGCCAGCAAAACGATGGGTTCAGGTTAGGGGCCGGGGCCAAGGTCAAATTATCCAATGAAGCAAAAAGACGCAGGCGAAAACAAGTTGAAGGTGCAAGAAGGCCTAGTGGTTTACATAACACCACAAACCACCCCTTACAAAATCTATACGGTGAGTCGAATAAAGAAAAACCAGAATTTTATCAAATGGATCCGAACTACTCCAAATGGTTGAATTTGAATCAAAAAGTTACTGAATTCTTAGCTGAATTGAATGAGAACCACTTTAAAATTTCGAATTTGAATGAAAAAGAGAATAAAAAAGATAATTTGAATCAAAGAGCTACTGAATTATTAGCTGAATTTAAAGCTTGGAACCAGAGGAACTCGAATCAAGGACCTGCAAGTTACGGCATTGAAATGACGGAACAACCAACTCTAGCAACAGCAGCTACAAAAGCAAATGAAGCAGTCAGAGCAACAGCAAATCTAACAGCAAAAGAACAAAACTTGGCACGAACAACAATATCAAGACACGTACAGAGAAGAAAAGAAGCGGCGCTGAAGAAACAAGTTACTGAATTCTTCGCTGCATTAGATGCAATGCAAAAAGAAAGAGCAAGAGACTCAAACGTGGATCAATACAACGGGGATCAAGACAACGTGGATATGAAAGCTCTTGATTTGTTAACTCAAATACAGGAAGCAAGCACAGGAGTCGACACAGACGCAATACTTACTAAACAAATTCAATCAGAAGTTGATGCGATGAAGCGCACCCTGGGTCGGGAAAATGTTGCTGTTCCTGTTCCCCCTAAGGGTAAACCACCATCGCTAAACACTTTAAAGCGAATGCAAGAACTGGACAGTCGAGGACAATTCACACACCCTAACCTTAAGCCTAACCCTAACAATACCCAACAACGACTACGAGGCCCCATACGGCAAGCTCCTCGGCATAGACGAGTTCATCGGTTTGGGCCGATTAAACGATCGAATAGCGAGCTAACAAATCAAACAGCAGAAAAAGAAGCAAAAAAAGCACAAAAAAATCAAGTGACCGAAACAACAGGACAAGCAAGAATAGCAGAACAAGCAGCAAGACAAGAAAATACCAAAAGTTTAAAACAAGAAAAACCAAAAGGGGTTACACATCAGAATACACCAACATACCGTGGTGGTTTTCCATATGGCACACAAGATCGTTCAACACCATTTCCTACAGTTGTAAATTTTAGACCACAACAAAAGTCATCTATTGTGCAAGCCATTAAGAGGGGTTCAGGGCAAAGCGGAAGACGTTTTTTACCAGGGTTGAGAATGATGCGGAAAATAAACCCCAAAGCAACGAATAATGGTAATAAAGCACAATTATTACCAAGCCAACAATTAACCAAAAAAACAAGAAACCGAGTGTTAGGTAGCGAACAAAAAAAACCATTATTACAATTACCTGGCAGTGTACAATTCCCGAAGAACCCTGCGTCACGCAAACTAAAACACAGACGAGCAAGAATAGCACCAGCTGGTAATAATAAAGTAAAATTATTAGCGGCAACACCAAACCAACAATCAACCAAAAAAACAACAAGAAACCAAGTGTTAGGTAGCAAACGCAAACTAAAAAACAGACGAGCAAGAATTAAAGTTAAGCGTGGTTCGGAGAGAAGGATGGGTAATAAAGTACCATTATTAGCAGAAAACAAAAGAAACCAAGAAGTAAGAACAAACCAAGGGACAAACAAAGTAACAAACCAAGGAACAAACAAAGTAACAAACCAAGGAACAACCCAAGGAACAAACCAAGTAAGAATAAACCAAGTAAGCCTAGAAACAAATACTTTGTTAGGTGGCGGACAAAAACAAACACCACTATTTGGACCACCATTACCGAGGAACCCCAGGTTCGTGTCAAAATCAAAACCCCCAGCACGGACGAAGCCATCGCAGTCAAATTTTTTTAATCTGCGCGCCGCAGGAGCCGCAAGTGCACCATTTAGACTTGGTAAAACTATTTTTGGAGAGATTGCTTCTTCTTTACAACAAAAATAATTTGATTACGCGGTTATGATAAGTTTAATCTTCTGCAAGCACTTCGTAGTATGAACGAGAAAGAAGTTTTGCTTCGATCTAATCCATGGATTAATTCTGAAGATATGGTTTTGAACGACATATACGTGACGCAGGACGTGTCAAAGTGGGTTCTTGCACACGATATTTTACTGTCCACAGATGATAACGATCATGTAATGGAGTATAGGACGTTATTACGAATTTTGGATGTGATGCCGGATTCTTTGTCATGGAATGGCAAATTCGCATTGGGTGTGACACTAGGTGATGACTGGAAAATGGACCTGCAAAAACTCGTGCGACACAGAAAAGGAAAAATTTGTTTTTTGAATTTTGCAAAACACGGTTTGATCGAAAATGAGACTCAGGTATATTTGGATGCAGAGAAGGAAAAGGTTCACCTAATTCGTGAATTCTTGTTGAACGCCAAGATAAAGTTATTACATGGTGACAAAGAAGTTGTCATGTACTCATCTGCAGATCCTAAAAAGAATATACTTGTTGGGTGTCCGCCAAATAAGTGTGATATTCTCATAACTCGTCCGGAGTTTGTTGATGCTCTACCCAGCAACTGTTTTAAACGTTATGTTAATCCTAAAGGTTTTATGATTCACTTTGGTCGTCCAAAAAAACCGATAGTGAACGGCAATTTTGTTGCAATAGATTCGAATGTCATAGAAACATTCAAAAAACACGACAAATGGATAGATTCATTCGTTGAATATGTAGCTGCCCTAAATACCTGACTACAACACCGGCAGGCCATGACGCCAAAGGCACTGCATAAGATTATTGTATTTGGTCATCTTTACCACACCGTTTGATGGGGTAACCAAAGAGTTCATGAGAGCTTTGAATTCGTCAAAACAAGGTGTTTTATCAATTGTTTTATCAAGTGAACAAAGAATCCTTGTATAAGACGGGTGGCGTGTTTGCCAGGGAACCTCTAGAACGACACGAAGTGGGGTAGTGGCGGCAGACATTGTGAGTATGATTCTAAGTGGTGTGTCTCTTTTAAGTCGAAAACTCGCGTGCACGCCTATATGTGTCGGTCGGGCGGGGGCGAGGGCCGGCCGGGTGCGGACTGTGCTGAACATAGTAAACATACTGCGACCATGTCAGTGTTGATTAGACGAAGTCTTCGTCCACATGAGGACCATCATCAAAGTGAAATCGTGCACTGGTGGCGTTGACGACGTTGTCGGTGTGACGGGAAAAGCACGCAGAGCCTGATAACATGAACTCGAAGATGCATGTAAAGTAAGAATTGTGAGTGTCGAAGTTTGGATTGATAAGAAACATTGCGGACAAATCTGGGATGTTCCCAGCGTTGTTGTGCGGCGCAGCGACTGGCACCGATGGGAGATGTTTCTGCGTTTTGTCATCAGTGTAACGTGTGTGAAATGTGCGTGTTGTACACGTATCCATCAGGCGTATTGTGAAGGTGTCGAGGAACGAGCTGCTGTTCAGCAAAGGTGCGTGCAGGTGATGCGCGCGCAGGTGATGCGCAAAAGTGCGCGCGCTCGCTAGACGGTCCACGTGTTGGTTCACACGTGGACCGTCTTAACGGACCAGCTGTTGTTCGCGCCTTCGGATCGGGGTACCATGTTCGCGCCAGAGCTGCACGAATCGTGGAATGGCCCAGATAGCCCACGCGCACGTGTATCAGAGCTATATGGGGAAGCGGTTCCTTCGCTACATGTGATTGCACGTGTTCAGCCGTACCGCAAAACTTCGCGGTGGCGTCGAGGACAATGTTTTACGCTGCCCATCGAGGTTGTTCAAAACATCCTGTGCTTCTGTCTTCAAAGTCGTGATCGTGACCACAAGTATCTTCAAGTGGACATGTTTGGTAACAGCTCAATTCCTGCTCTCCGTTGTACGTGTCAGGCATTGTATCTGATCATACTTGATCACTGGCCGGCGCTACATGAGGGATTCTTTCAAATGGTATACGATACTCTCAGTGAGAAACCACACCCAGTCAAGTGCGTTCTGGAACATTTGGATCCCGTATTTAGTAATCCACTGGGCAATATCATGTACAAAGCGCCTCGCATTCTGGACGCTTTCGGTGATCCCGCTGGTAAACATCAACAACGTATCCTTGCCATGAGCGAAGCTTTCCTGCCTGCTATTCATTGCAGAGTGTACAGAGTTCTGCGGCTTATCTCCATTCCGTATTTGATCGCATTAATACAAAATGAGCTCGCAGACACGGACATTGGTATTCCAGTGAAAGAAGATGCAAGCGGAATCCCAACGATCACTGGATTTGCAAATTATCTAAACGAACGCTTTAAGAAACCTGGCAGTGACTGGGTATTCCGATTGCAGAATCAAGTGATATCTATGAAGGTGTGCAAACAGGCAGAGGCAGCCGGTCGCGTGGCTAGGTTTTCTGGTGTCATTATGATGTTTTTCGCGCCAGATACACCACCCTGGAACATGTTCGCAATGGATGACAGTAAAACAATGGATGATGTCGCGAATCTTGATGAGTATCTTGAAGATACCTATAACCAGTTGAAGTCACACCGTGAAGAAGACGCAGTCTATGTTGCTCGCTGCCGCCTGGCGAATTTCCAAACATTTCGCTTTTGGGATGCTTCGACACTGGGTGATGAATATTGTCATGCGTATCTAGCAGTCAAAGAGCACGCAAATGAGTTTGAGCCGCTTCTCACTGAGTATACGTTTAAGAGCTCCTGCAAACAAAACAGTGTTTACAAAGTGTATGGAACTATGACTTTACCATTACGGACTATGCGCGGAAAGAAGGAAATGGGTCTTTTCAAGCGGAATTCAAAGTGCATTACACTAAATATTACAACCGAGATGTTGCGAGACGTGATATCTAACATGCACGAAACACCTGGTTTTGAAGAAGACACTGGCTTGACAAGTAGTTCGCTTCCAGAGAAAGAGGGCATAGATGACTGGAATTTGCAATGCGTGTGTGAAATTCTTCTTTTCGGATCATATTACGAGTTTTGCTTGATTCCCGTGGAAGAACGTGTGACCAAATTACCTGCCCTACTTTCAATGGAAATGTTCTACAATTTTCACCTCATCTTTGATGTTGTTATGAAGGCTATAGCAACACCGAGTGCACGTAACGGTTCCTGCAATGGACGAGTCACAGACTTTCTACAAGTTTTAGACGGTGAATCCCTAGAGGCTTTCACGGACTCTTGGCATATGAGTCCATTTCATGATGACTGGGGTTGTCAAACCGATATTCAAAACCATCAAGTTTTTGTTGATGATGACATACGCTTTCAGGCTTGTCATAACAGATGTGGCTTTTCTCCACCGGTTTGCCTGAACTTTGAAAAGTTACTTTTGGGATCAACAGATGTGGCCCCCTGGAAAAGTAGATTTCACAACGATGGATACAAATTGGAATGTTTTCTACTGGATTACAATTTCTTTGCATCGGATCTGAAAGCAGTAACATCAAACATGAAATTTACCGGCAAACGACACAACTTCAATATATACAACAAAAAGGTACAAAAAAAAATGGAGCTTTCTTTTTTTCATTTAACGAAGCAAATGAGACACAAATTTGAAGAAGAAAAGGGTGACATAGTCACTGAACAGTTCAAAGAATTTTACAAACAATGGTTCAATTATGGAAAAGTGATGGTCGCAAGAAAAATAATTTCAAAAGATCAACTCAACTTCTTTGCAAAAGCGAAATTGTTGGCAAGCGCTTGTTCCACAACATAGCAAGAATAGAACATGTCATTAACAAAATTGCGTGACTTGTACAAATGTTAAGTTAGTCATGTTCATTTTAAAGAAAAGAAATTATACTAGACAAATAGAACAATGCCATCGAGAGTGCCATTAACAAATTTGCGTGATTCACTCAAAGGGGGAGCACCGTTGTACATTGGTGGAGATCGCTTAACTAATGAACTCCCGTCTACACCTCCTGAGTTTTTAGACGATGATGATCAATACTTTGTGACACATTACAGACGCAGAGGACTTATGAATATCGTTCATTTCCCACCTGCTGGGATCAGCACGGTCGACTTTGTAACGTTGTTTATGAGAAATAATGGAAATGAAAGAGCTTACGTTAATGTGTATCTTGGATCGGACATATCTGTTGAAATGCGTATCGCCGGCATACAATCAAGCTTACCTGTTTATGGGGACGTTCTACTTGTCGAAGCAAATGGAGACTCTTCTGAACTTAACTGTTCTATTTCATCTGAAAATGAAGTGTCGATTTCAGTGCTAGCTTCAGACCAATATGATTTATCACTATCACCGCCATCGGTCGTCTTTGACCCGCCTGTGAATGGCAATATGAGCGCATTTGTGACACTCGCACCATCGGGTGCAATATCATCTGTCACAGTGTTGAACGCAACTTCGCATACATACGATTCTCCACCGTCAGTTCGCGTGCTTGGTGGCATCATAAAACCGTTCGGATTTTTCGAACATGCAAACACGAACACTAAAATTCTTGGTTCGAACCAGGGAGGTGAATTATTGAGCATAGGAAACCTCTGTCGCACAGAATTTGCAAGCAATGTTTCTCAGGCGGGTGACATCATTCTAGTGAATAACGAAGTCAGAGTCGTACAAGATGTGAATGCTCAAGTAAAAGAATTTACCATTGACAAACCATTAAGCAGTTCTCAAAATACATTTGACGAATGGTCGTATATTTCTGTTTTGAGCGCATCTAATGACTCGTATTATCGGATCGGAAATGGACTTTTGAGTAACGCGCCATCATTAGGTGCAACAGGATTGATATCTACTTCACGACACAACTTGGTTGTTGGTGACTATGTTATTTATGAGTCTTCGTCCGGGCTTTTGATCTCAAGGCGTGTCATTGCAGTGCATTCCGATAACGAATTCAGCGTTGACGATAATTGTTTGTTAACTTCGATAAGCAATGTGGCGTGGAAATATGTTTACATCTACAGTCAAAGCTTACCTGGAGCATCCGAATTAGTAGAAGTGAATATGATTTCCTATGTGAAAATTGCCGAATCAGATACTCAATCGCGAGTTGTTGATTTGTTTGGACTAGGTAACAGAAAAATATATTTGCAAAACAACAATTTCATGAATTTACCCGGTAGCTATTTCAACGACTCGCTATCAGGAAATTCGAGAGTAGTCGAATTTGCTACAAGTGCTTCTTCTCACAACAATTTCAAAGAAGTTCCTCACGTGATCGACCCATTCACTGTTTTAGAAATTATATTGAAACCACAGCCAGCACCAGAGGTCCAGGTTTTGAGTGGTTTTCCTTTGAATGGTGGCTTGGCCACAGAAACGGGAAAACGGCCGCTCATTGCTGTTCACCAAAGGGGGCAAGTGGGAAAATCAACGTCAGTGGTTTATTGGGGTTACTACATGCGCTACAGCCCAGAATCTTTGACAAATTACACGCAAGCTATCAACATCTAAGCAGATATTATAATGATGAACAGGAAAAAAACAAAAAAGATCCCTAAACCAATTAATGCCCAATGCCAGGGTTCAAGCTCGAACGCCCCTGGGGCTGGTGAAGGCGGTGGTGGGGGTGCACCGGATGGCGCACCGGGTGGCGCACCGGGTGATGCACCGGGTGGCGCACCGGGTGGCGCACCGGGTGGCGCACTGGGTGGCGAACCTGCAGTGTCTGGACAACCATACAAGCGACATAACTCGGGGCATGTGTCGCTAAATTTAAAAATATCGTCAGGCGATTTTCCAGTGGTGCTTCCAAACCCAATTTTAGTTCTCATTTTTTCACAAGGACAAACCCTGCCGGTTGTTGGTCCCATCTTCCTTTGATCTGAATTAACGAGTTCCTTTTCTTTTTCGCAAAAATCCTGAGTGCTTCTGTCTGCGATGGGGTTCTGTGGTCCAAACATGTGCAACTCCATCTGTGCGTTTACGTTGTCATCCGTAAACGCACCTGGGTCATCAAAATTACCAAAGTTACTCATGTCTACGCCCATTGCGTCAAGGACAAACCCTGCCATTTTATGAATTAAAAAAATATAAAAAAAAATGTATTAAAGACAAGGATAAAATAAAAAAGTCAGAGAAATCGGGAAGTGTTTGGGATTCACAGACATTCTCACGTTTCTTGTGGTAGATTGCGAGTCCTGGAACACTGGGGACGCGAACCTCTGCAGTGGAGACCTAACATCCCGGGTAGGTCCGAAAGACCTGTCAGAGCATTGTCGCGTGACAAAATGATATTATGGATTTTGTCAGCGCAAACGGATAGTGTAGGAACGCCTACATTAGTTAGGTGTAAAACATTTTCCGAGTAAGGGCCTGGTGAAATTTATCCGGCTCCCCCCCCGCCCCCGTCCCTCACCTCTCCCAACGCCCTTCCCTTTGCCCTTTGCCCTTTGCCCTTTGCCCTTT
>CEVE01074580.1_pt1 | contig 10705 bp, 7 predicted proteins | sample 356431 | NCBI WGS metagenome assembly CEVE01 (sample SAMEA2622764, study PRJEB7988) | marine metagenome | isolation source: saline water (ENVO:00002010), including
GGCGAGAGAGAATTTCGGTGAAGCCCCATTTTCGTCGCGATCAATATGCTGGTCGGCAGCGTCCGATTGATTCCCGAAGTATCCACCGGAACTCTCCCAGTCCTCATAACGTATACCCAAAGACAGGTCCCATTTTGCACTCAAACCTATGCCCCACTGGGCATAAAGAGCTTTCGTGGAAACTTCCCCTCCGCTGGCCCCTCTCGATGAACCCTTTATACCATTGAAGGCATCATATCTGTATGGTTCGACGTTAAGCTCATAATTGTCGGTATGTAAACCAACGGACAACCTCATATTGTCACGTCCAAAAAGTCTTTCAGTGCCGACTTTAAGGTCAAAAATTTGCCAGCCCGTGTCATCGAATTCAGTAATACGGCCTGCAAACCTCGCATTGGCTGATTGGAAGTCGGCGGCGTTGGGACTTCTACCGGTTCTAATTTCTGTATCGTCTAAGATTTGAAAATCACTGAAGTAAGCATCAAAGAGCCACCCGCTATCACTTAATGGACCTCCAATACCAAAACCAACGAGAAGGCTGTCCCTTTCCTGTATCCTATTCTGGAATACACTAGTTCCCCAGCTCGTTGTGTCATAGACGGTTGATGGATCAGACGTTAAGCTGAAGTTTCGATCATAGAACACAACACCAGATGAATCTCTAAGGTAGTTATTGGGGTCAGACTCATCCCGTTCTCGTTGTTCGTAGGCTATATTTGCACGTAGCTGGAATTCCCCAACATCATGAATGACCTTTAATTTTACTAATTCAGTCAAAGATTCCTCCGGTCCGGAGTCGCCAAAATAGATAATTTCACGACCTCTTTCGTCAAATCCTTTTATGGCGCCGGATGCACCAGTTACCGTCGCAGAGCGACGAGAAGGTGTCGATCGATGTTGGGTCTGCGGTTGACCTTCGTTGTCGAGTCTATTAAGTGAGAGGAAATAGCTAGTATTGCCAACCCTGTCTTCTATTGATGCGAAAAGTCGGTTTCCTGTATAGGAGTCATCAGTGTTTAGCACATCATAGGATTGACTAAAATATCCAGTCTCTATATTTATTTTTCGTTCCGTTGGATTTCTCGTGTAAAGATTGACAACTCCGCCCATAGCGTTTCCGCTGTATTCTGCCGAATAGGGTCCATAGATTACCTCAGCTGCCTGTATTTCACTTGGTGATACTAGGGACCACCTTGGAGAACCTGACCAACGAGTTTGGAGATGGTAATGTAAAGGCATGCCATCTGAGAAGACCATAGTCCTTGAGCCTTGAAACATATTTGATCCACGCATACCAATTACGCCATTAGGATCACCAATGAATCTTCTTCGAATAATAAGATTGGGCTCATACATCAGCGCGTCCTCGACCGTTGACATATTTATTGCGGTTAAATCTTCGGCTGTAATGACACTTGTTGGGCTGACGTCTGTCGTATCTTGGAACAATTGATCGCCCACTATGACAATTTCTTCTATCTCTTGTTCTGCGGCAAAATTAAAATTGCAGATGCATAAAGCAAGAATTTCTATAATAAAAATTATTCTATGTCTCAAACGTTTCATACTTCTTAATTTTTGAGATTCCTTTCTTATTTGTGGGTAGGACAATGTTAGGGAAAGGCATTTTTCTAGAAAAGAGTCATATTGTCACGTGCGACAGATTGACGCGCGCAATAGTGTGAAACTACAAAGCATTCTAATTCGGAGAACATGGCTGATTTGCTGGCGGAAAATTAGTTTGCGATGCAGAAGCGCAATATGGAATGTTGGAAAAAAGCCAGTCAAATGGATGGTCTTGAGTAGCAGTGATATGCGCGAGGAAGTTATTTAAAACATGGAATGACGCAAACAATAGCATTACAGCTTTTTAGTCTATGTAGCGCAAGGTTGTATGACACTCATTTCTCGCTGATAATCATGTCTTCTTATGTGTCATAGCATTTAAGTTTAGCAATTAATATTCGTAATAAAACACTGATTGGTTTGTGATTCTGTAAGCGGGGTAACAGGGAGAAAACATGCTCATAAAACAAATACCGATACGAAACCCATTAAGTAACTATATGTACCTCTTAGGGTGCGAGAAAACTAAGGAAGCCATCGCAATTGATCCGTTAGAGCATGCCCTATGCTTAAAGACTGCAAATGACTTGGGTTGGAAAATTAAAACGGTGGCTAACACCCACCACCATCATGACCACATTGGGGGTAATGGGCCGGTAATTGATGCGACAGGCGCCGAACTTGTTGCACATACCGATGCTATGGACGCGATACCGAATGTTGACCGAGGATTAGGGGCAGGCGACATACTGAGTTGCGGTGAGTTTAATTTAAAAATTTTGGACACCCCGGGACACACCATGAGTCATATTTGCTTACACTTTTTGGGGAATGATAACGAGAAGGCGGCGCTTTTTTGTGGAGATACACTTTTTAACGCGGGTGTAGGTCGCTGTGATTTTGGTGGTGAGCCCAAGATTCTTTATAAAACCTTTGCGGAGCAGATCTTTCCGATGGATGACAGTGTTCGCATTTTTCCTGGTCATGACTATATTGAAAACAATATAGAATTCACCTTAGATCGGGAACCTGATAACGCAACAGCAAGTTCGTTACGTGAGAAATTTAAGAATGGACTTGATGCTGAGAGTTTCGTAAGTGATATTGGACTAGAGCGAGAAATAAACGTATTTTTCCGTCTTGATAGTCAGCAAGTTAGAGACGGTATAGCGTCTAGTCTTGATCTAGATGTTGTGGATCTGAACGACGAAAAGACGTTCATTGGTCTACGCAGTCTGAGAGATAATTGGTAGTCACAGAATAGCCGTGCGCAGCACTTCATTTAGTTTGTAAAAACCCTTGGAGACATAAATGTATACAAAAAAAGTAAAGTTAGTCCTCATGCGGGTCCTTTTCTGCATAAGTGCGCTTTTATTTTTCAAGGTGATTTTCGCGGCAGAATTTTCTCAGGTACGACCCAGTAACGAGGAGCTTATGCAGCTCCCAGAGGCTAATTGGCTAAAAAATGGTGGAGATTTCTACAATAGAAACTTCTCGCAGTTAGATCAAATTAATACCTCAAATGTGGGCGACATGATACCAATCTGGCGATCTCATTTGGATGGATCAGGAGTAGAGGCACGCTTTTCCGGAGAGGCTCAGCCAATCGTGCAGGATGGGATCATGTATATAATTACAGGTGCGGACGATGTGTTTGCATTGAGCGTCGAAACTGGTGAAATTCTTTGGAGTAGCTTTGCAAATCTGACTAGTGAAATTTCTACTGTCTGCTGTGGTTGGACAAGTCGGGGTGTCGCCATCGGCGAGGACAAGGTATTTGTTGGACAACTTGATGGGGTGCTGAAAGCTATTGATAAAGAGTCAGGTAATACAGTTTGGTCAATACAAGCCGAAAATTGGCAGGATGGTTACACAATAACGAGCGCACCCTTATATTTCGAGGGCCTCGTGATTACTGGTTTTGCGGGCGCAGAATTTGCGGCTAGAGGAAGAGTTAAGGCATTTGATGCGTCAAATGGCTCTTTGGTTTGGACTTTCTATACTGTTCCAGGGCCAGGAGAGTTCGGTCATGACTCATGGCCCTCTGATAGCACTGCCTGGCAAACAGGAGGGGGTACAGTATGGCATACGCCAGCCGTTGATCCAGACTTAGGCTTAATCTATTTCTCGACGGGAAATCCGGGCCCTGATTATAACGGTGCTATTCGTGCTGGAGATAATCTTTTTACGGCATCGATTGTTGCAATAGATGCCTATTCTGGTGAGTACCGTTGGCACTTTCAGCAAGTCCATCATGATATCTGGGACTACGACGCTCCGAATCCCGTGGTCTTATTTGATTTGGAATACGATGGAATTCCGCGGAAGGGATTAGCACAAGCCGGCAAAACCGGTTGGGTCTATATTCTGGATCGGATTACTGGGGAACCTCTGGTTGGAATTGAAGAAAGATCAGTACCGCAAGAACCAAGACAGGCAACGGCCGCGACGCAACCTTTTCCAGTCGGCGACCCCTTTGTAACGCAGACCCTAGATATCCCTCCAGAAGGTTTTGATCTCACCAATCAGGGCAGAATTTTCACTCCATTTTGGGATGAACCGATATTGCTGAAGCGAGGCGAGGCCAATTGGCCGCCAAGCACAGTCGATCCGGCGAAGGGTTACATGTATGTTTGCGCAGGTGAAAGACAAGCGGCGTATTCAACTCAGACTGATACGGATTTAGCCTCGTCGGGGGATAGATACACTGGAGGTTCTATGCGATTTGCGCCCGTCCCCACGACTGGTGTAGTGGCAGCGGTTAATCTGCGTGATAACAAAGTGGTTTGGTCACAACGCTGGTCAAGCAGATGTTATAGCGGATTGGTTGCCTCTGCCGGGGGTCTTGTATTTGCTGGACGGAATGATGGCAGGTTTACCGCTATTGATTCTGAAAATGGTCGTAAGTTATGGGAGTTTATGACTGATGCAGGCGTCAACGCGCCACCAGCTACTTTTCAACATGAGGGTGAGCAGTATATTGCCGTTCTGTCAGCGGGAAACTTGATTGCTGGCTCAAAAAGAGGCGACAGCGTGTGGCTTTTTGGTTTGGAGTCTTCAGGAATTGAATCCAAAATTGAATTCGACCAAGTAACCACACCATTATCCTCGGCTGAGGGCCAGGCTCTTTATGGTCAGAACTGTGTATTCTGTCACGGTAGGCGAGGTGAAGGAGGGCATAATGGTATGCCTCTTGAGGGATTAGCTGAGTTTTCTACTGATTACGTGTCAAATATAATTACAACTGGCCTTAACAACATGCCCTCTTTTGGTGATTTACTAACAAACACTGAAATACGCTTGATTTCAGAACATGTTCGTACTTTGAATGAAGAGATCGCAAATCGGAATCGACCACGCCTCTGATCAACTTCGCTTAACCGTTATATGTGTCACTTGAATCCCATATTATTGAGTTTTTGGTTTTCTCATAATTAAACAATTGAATACAAGTGACGATTGGGACTTTCATGGGCTTGCCAGTGGACTTATACCGTTTCACTAGCGCTATTTTAGTTTCGAAAAACTGTTTTGGGAGATATTGAGTGCGCCGCATAAAAGCTATAATTTTCTCGGTTGGTGTGTTCTATTTAGGAAACGTTGATGCTGGGTCACTCAGCTTTTCGGCCAGCGCATATTCTGTCGCCGAGAACTCCTCTACAATTTCAATTACGGTGAACCGCACAGGATCGACAGCAGCAGTGGCCAGCGTAACGGTAGTTTCTTCTCACGTTACAACAGAAGCAGGAGATTTCACACCCGTTTCGCAGTCCCTTAGCTGGGGCATAGGAGACGCTGCTGCAAAAAATTTTACAGTAACAATTCTTGACGACAACGTTGTAGAGGGAACAGAAACATTCACACTTAGCTTCACCTCACCAGTGGGCGACGGAACAGGTGGTTCCTCAACGGTGAGCATTACAGATTATGAGGAAGGTAAGCTTCAATTATCATCTTCAACATATTCTGCCCAAGAGGATAGCTTGCAGTTGCTCGCTACGATCAATAGAGTCTCTGGCACAGATGGCGTGGCAAGTGTCAAGATAAAATCGACAGATAGCACTCCAGTGGCAAGCACCTCAACAGATTATTTTAGCGTGGATACCACTTTGTCTTTTGCGGATGGGGAATCGAGTAAGACATTTCTTGTCAATTTAAAAAACGATGATATCGCTGAGTTTTCTGAGAAGTTCACTTTGTCTTTATCAGATGCGACGGGCGCAGTTCTGGGCGCTATTACCTCCGCCATAGCAGAAATAAAAGACACGGATATAGATTTTACTAGCACTCTAAAATTATTAACTAAGAGCACCAAAAATATTCAGCAGCCACAGTTGGTTGACCTTACTCAGCCTTCGTTATTAGATTCCACGATCAAGATCATAGATTTGATCAATACTATTCCGATACTGACGTTAACCGACCTAAAAGCAGCTCAGGAAACCGATGGACTTCTTAGTATTCTTGTTGAAACTGATAAGCTATTCATGCGACCGGTCGCTGTTCGAAGAGCGTCTTCAGGGCTTGCTGCTGATATTAACCTGCGAGATGATCGAAGCGCCGATTTTATTACGAGTCAAGGATGGACTGTAGAAGCTCAACCCGCCTTGAAAGGTATTTCTGTGTTTCAAAAGGCTCTCGCTGAGCAGTTTTTGCCAGATTTAGTAATTACTGAAAATGGGAATATTACAATACAAATGGACCAAGGCGCCCCACCTTTTGAGCGCGATAAGCAGAATAACATTATCGTAAATTATAAGTTTTATGATAGATGGAATTTTAGACCATCGCTCATTGCAAAGGTTACTGACGTGGCTGATGAAGGCTTCTCCTTGGCTGACCATCCAGTCGATGACGATGCTTGGTTGGTTTCTGTTATCTTTAAAGACGGTAATGACAACAGGGAGCAGTTTTTGAGTTCAGCACCTATTGATGGGCCAGAATTAATTCAGCATCTGAAGACCTTTGGTGTCGATAGGTGTGCAGTCATTAGTAAGCCATGCACCGTCAGTTTGAGTGATGCGAAGCAGCTCGAAAATGGAATTATCACTCTAGATGTGCCGTCACCGTCTGGCTTGATAAAGGTTGCCCTATTAGCCGATTACAAAATTAGGAAGACCCCAAATTTTACCTCAAGTCTGGTAGGTTTCAGGGAAACTAAAGATCTGAATGATGATGGCGCGGGAGATTACAGAATGATTTACTCTAATGGGGAAGATCAATACTTCTTTTTTGTCGCATCCTATGTTGTTCCATAGAATTTGGGCTAGAAAAATGAGAAATTTATTATTGGTTTTAGGAGTTATTTTTTTTCTAGGTAGCTGTTCTGCCGGAATGGATTATCAAAGGGCTATTAGGTCATTGGTTAAAAGCGATTTGATCACCACAGGCAGAGACTATCAGGAGGTTTTAGATTCTTGGCTCGGCTATGACATAAATCTTCTCGTTCGTCGCTGGGGCAGCCCTACGGATTCTTTCCAAGCGCGTAATGGAAACGTTGTCCATTTTTTTGGACGAACAGACACGCGAAATACACCGCAGAGAGTGTATAAACACATATCAACAGCGTTGCCAGACGCCGCGTATACCACAACGTTTAAAAGTAAAATTGGATTTTCGGCCCTACCAGAATATATGTCTCTATCTCGTAACGGACCTGTCGGCGACGAGGTGAAACTTTTTGCTTGCGAGACACTGTTTGAAGTAAGCCAAGAAAACCTCATTACTCACTGGAGCTATCGAGGTTATGACTGCTATTAGGCCGGCCAGCTATGGTAAGAGTCAAAAGCTGTTCTGTATGCATTTTGCCTCTCTGACGCGAGGATTCAAACTTGGGAGACACCGCCGTTAAGAGATAGCTTTTGGTACTTCCCAGCTGTTGTATTTGACCTGTGCTAATTCTACGGTGTTGTGGCACAACATAAGAACTTTACGTTTTACTTGGCTATATTCAAAGTCGCCTTGTGCCAGTGTTTTCTTTGTAAATGTGTTTACACACTCACTCAAAAGTTCTCCGAATAGGAATCTGAGCTGATTCTGATTGTTGAGAGAATTAACTTGCTCTCTAATTATAAAGCTTGTTTTTAATCGCTGGACCATAGATTCAGCAGAATGTGGGACTTTTTCAGGGCTATTAAAGTTCGCTACGGAAAGTTCTTTTTGAATCAGTTCTAATTTTCCTATTATCATTTCGTCTGGCGTTATGCTCGATTGGAGCAACCAAATTAAGTCATGATTTATGTAGGGAACTTGATTAAGTTCTCCTCCGAAACCATGAGAGTGAGACTTATTCTGAAGGAAAGATTTGGAGCACGATTTGTAGTCAGTCGCACAATCGAGTATCTGCTCTAAACTTGCAGGTACTAAAGTAGAGATTTTGACATAATTGCTCATCTCACGTTCTGTGCCTCTTACAACATCGAGGTCGCTCCAGGGTGGTTTATCGTCCTCGCTGTAGTGAGACCTCCAGTCCTTCAAGAGGTTTTCACTGCAGGATCCAAAAATTTGGGTGCTAGAAACGTCAATTTCTAGATTGGTTACTTCTTCGCTTGTGCGGATTTTCGCGAGCTCATTGACGCCGTATCCTAAGATGGTGCAGTAATTTTCGGCAGTGCTTAGTTTTACTTTTTTGCCTTCCTCTACTGACCTTATTGTTCTCTCTGAAATTTTATAGTTTCTGGTGCCAGAGTCTTCCGCCATGGCCTTGGGGTTTGCATAAAGCGTGCTTCGGGCCCGTTTCGATTTCTGAGGATCCAGCGAGATCGTCTTAGTAGCCATAGTCTGCCTCTAGCGATGAAATCTCTATAGCAAAGTTAATTTTTTATATAGTATATAAGAAAAATAGGCTTAACGGATTTTTGTATTAATGGTTAGAGTAAAAACCTTATTGAGGTACTCCATTGGCAAGTACATTTTGCTTTGCCACCTTAGTGTAGTCGTTATGGGGAGAATCTCTCTTCTGCAGGCCGCGGAGGAATTAGCTTTGTCTGAAGGTCAGAATGTTACCTTTGAAGAGGTACTTCAACTTCCGTTTCGTAGCAGTGATTATAGAATCCATTACGGAGACGATTTATCTCAATTTGGAGGACTATGGCTGCCTGAGGGAAATAACAAGGGCACTGTAATTTTTATTCACGGTGGTTGCTGGATGAAAGAGTATGACATAGGACACTCTCATGCGTTTTCGAGCGCAATGGCCTCAGCCGGATATGCAGTTTGGTCGATAGAATATAGGCGCACCGGTGATTTGGGTGGTGGTTGGCCTGGTACCTTTATGGATGTAATTTCTGGTATTAACAAATTAAACGATCTAGGTGAGTTTGATTTAAATATGGAGAGACTAGTTCTGATGGGACACTCAGCGGGCGGCCATTTAGCTATCCTCGCGGGAGCGAGGTCTGGCCTTCTTGACTTAAAACCATCGCTTGTTTTGGGTCTCGCCGCAATTACCAACGTTGAAACTTATGCCAGAGGTCTTAATAGTTGTCAGCAATCTGCATCGGAGTTTATGGGAGGTGGCCCGGATGAACTTTCTGACAGGTACGAGGAAGCTCAAGCGGTTAACTTTGGAGTTGCTCCCAATACAATTTTATTGTTTGGTACGAAAGATCAAATTGTTCAATCGTCTCAGGCAATTTTACCAGGGGCAAGATCCCTCCGTCAGGAGGGTGCTGGACATTTTGATTGGATACATCCCGGGACAGATGCCTTTAGCAGAATTTTGGCGGTGTTATTGAGTGAATTATAAATGACTGAAGAACTTGTAATAAGCAGAGGCGATTGGGATTCACTGTCGAATTTGCGGGAATCATTTTCGATACCTAAAAATGTAATTTATCTCAACGGTAATTCTCTTGGGCCACTGCAATTGAGAGTAAAGCAGAGACTTAAAGAAGTGGTTGATATAGAGTGGGGTGAGGATCTAATTACTAGTTGGAATAAGCATGGCTGGATGGACCTGCCAGATAGGGTTGGGGAAAAGATAGCACCGATAATCGGTGCTTCTAGTGGGCAAGTAGTTTGTTGTGACTCAATTTCGATTAATCTATTTAAATTACTTGCATCTGCAGTCCAGCTCCGTCCAAATCGCACCAAAATTTTATCGCAAGTCGATAACTTTCCCACTGACTTGTATGTTGCGGCGGGACTTGCAAGGATGCTTGGCAAATCAAGATGTACACTGGAATTGTGTCCTTCAAAGGATTTGATAGCCGCAATGACTGATGAAGTATCCGTATTAATGCTGAGTCACGTTAATTTTAGGGATGGATCGATTCTTGATGTTGCAGACCTTACTCGCAGGGCTCATGATATTGGAATTCTGGTTATATGGGATCTGGCCCACAGTGCAGGCGTGTTAAGTATCGCTTTAGATGATTGGGATGTCGACTTTGCAGTAGGTTGCGGATATAAATATCTTAATGGTGGTCCAGGAGCTCCTTCGTTTCTCTATGTAAATAAGCGTCTGCATGGCCAATTCATTCAGCCTCTTCAAGGATGGATGGGTCATGAAAAACCATTTCAGTTTGAACATGAATTTGTGCCATCGCCAGGAATACGGCAATTCGTAACCGGCACTCCTCAGATTCTCTCGCTTGCGGCTTTAGATTCAGCTTTGGAAATATTTCAGAATTTGCACATTAGTTCTTTGCAAGAAAAAGCATCAGCACTCTCTGAGCATTTTTTAGAACTTATTTTAAAAGAATCAGACTTAGATGAGTTTCAGTTGATATCTCCAACTAATCCCTCGAAAAGAGGGGCCCAACTTTCATTTTCGCACCCGTCTGCCCATGCCATAAGCAGGGCCTGGATTGAAGAAGGAGTAATCGCGGATTTTCGTGCTCCAAACATACTCAGAGTTGGTTTTTCTCCGATGATGTTATCATTTACAGATATTGATTTGGCTGTGAAAAAGTTGATTGCAGTTATTCAAAACAGATTATTTTTGGAAGAAAAATTTCAAGAAAAGCAAAACGTCACTTGATCCGTTTCAACGGTTTAATGCTTTATTAAGGAGGCGAATATTAAAAATGAGCTCGCTTATAAAACTAGAAATATCTTTGTTCCTGTCATTTGGTTTGTTAGGTCCAAGTGGCTTTGTTTTTGGTCAACCAGTCACATGGGAGATTGATCCCGAGCA
>CEVE01001749.1_pt1 | contig 10686 bp, 20 predicted proteins | sample 356431 | NCBI WGS metagenome assembly CEVE01 (sample SAMEA2622764, study PRJEB7988) | marine metagenome | isolation source: saline water (ENVO:00002010), including
CATTTATTAATTCGATTCTCAAATCTGTCTCATTTTTAGATTGCACCCAGATTTTAGGTACTAATCTCTTCAATTCCTTCCATGCGATATCTTTTGCCATGCGATATGTCGGTGCACAATAAAAATATGTCTCACCTGGTCGATTTATCGCTCCACGAAGTAGTTCTATACAGGAAAGGTAGGATTTTCCAAACCTTCGGCCAGCTACAAGTACTCGAAATCTTTTGTTACTGTTAAAAACTTCGCCCTGGGCATATCTTAAACTTATTTCTGGTGCGGTTTTTACAGCCATATACTAAAAAATAACAAATTTTTCAACTAATACCCCTTATTTATAGCCTAAATTGACTTTTCTAGGTTATCATTCAATTAATCACTTTATTCTGATTGAGTCCGTGGCTGAATCATGCTTATCTGGTTTCGTTCCAGAAGATTTTAAACAAGAAGCACAAGTAAAAAAGAAAAGGCGTTCTAAATTTGCTACTAATTCTCAGGAGCATATCCAGGCTAGAAGTCAAAGATTGTATTCTCGTCAGTTAGATGGAAAGACAACAAGGCAACTTGTTCTCGAACATGCAAAGATAGAAGGTATTTCAGAAACTTCCGCTTGGAGCGATTGGGGCAGGGTCAAGGTTTGGAATAACGAAGACTGGGAAAAAGATAGAGAAAATATGCTTCCTAGACTTCAAGCTATGAGAGTTAGACTATTTAATAAGGCAATATCTAAAGGACAATTACAAACAGCAGCGCAAATACTTGATTCATTAGGCAAGGTTATTGGAGAGTCTGTAGAGACAGTCAATATTCAAGCACCTGAACTATCTATTAAAGTAGAACAAAAGCAGTAGTAACTCTGTATTAGTAACGAAGATTACGAGAATATATTTAAGTTCCTCGACATGGTATATAGCACGTAACATTTGCTACACTACCCCCTAGCATATGTGCTATGCTGATGTCATAATTAATCATTTAATATGTCACTTATAACGTCACTACATGTATCATCTTTGTTGCAGTCCTGATGTCACTCTGCTATAATTAATATATAAGTTACAGGAGGAAAAACCCCGCCTAAAACATCAGGAGTCAGATAGCGCGCCCCGTCGCTCATAGAAGGTGCTGCCCTCAGCCGACAAGTGAGGTAAAACAACAGCCGCGAAATCGGACGCTGTTGGCTGCGCTGATCTAGCAGCGTGTTATGAAATGGGCTAGAGGCTAGGGGCTAGGCGGTAGCTTCAAACATTTTTCCTTTTATCTCTTTAGCTGAGGTACTCAGAGGACATAAGGGATTCGAGCAGGACTTAGCTCAGGCGGTTCTTCTTCACTTCTTCCAAACATCACTCCAAGGCACTGCGTCAGCTAAACAGATAAAAGGTATTTACTTTTTATCTATTGTTCACTTATCCAAAAGTTACTTTTTAAAATTATGACTTATGCTTATCAGGTTACTCAATACAACGGTATTGACTACGCAACAATGACTCCTAATTGGAACTTAGTTGCAGAGCGCAGAACACAAAAGCAAGCATTGGCAGTTTGTCAAATGCTTAACAAAAGGCAGCCTTACTTTCATAGAGTCGAGGTAGTTAAAAACGTAGAACTTCCAAAGTTTACAGTTTTGAAGCCTGCAAGAAATCAACATCAGAATATTGTTATTCCTGCTGATTTCAAAGTTATCAAAAGAAATCTATTTCAAAGATTACTTGGAGTATTTTTCTAATGACTACAATCAAAAGATTAGGAGCAAACACTTTGCTCCTTTTTATTGCTGACCGTGAGGTATTTTATTCTTATGATACTCCAGTTGCAGCAAAACTTTCGGACGGTCACTTGGTACGAACTAATGAAAACTTTAGCCGTACCACATCAAAACATATTACTCAATACTTAAATGGAAGAATTGCAGAATATGTTGACCAATCATTCTTTACAAAGCTAATGGGCGGATCATGAAAAAGTATAAACTTATTCATTACTGCTATTACACAGACTCAAACCCAGAGATCAAAATTTTTGATCTTTGGGACGAGCTTCAGGACTACATAACTGAAGAAGTTGAAAGGCGTGTTCAATTCAGAGTCGAACATTCTCCATTTTCAATATCAGAAAAAGAACGAGAAGATATCGAGCAAGAAGAATACACGCTCGTAAAAATAGAGGAGCTTTAAGCTCCTTTTTTATTCACTTATCCTAAGGAAATCATGCCAGTAATGAAAGCAAAAAAAGCTCAAATTAAACCTGAAGAGCTAATCGTGAATGAATTAATCGAAGCGATTGAATCAGGAAAAGGTAAAAATTTATGGCGTAAAGAATGGTCAGTTAAAGGCGGTTTTAGAAACGTCTTAACTGGGCATGAATATCAGGGTTCAAACCCTGCTCTATTATGTTTACAGAGTTCTATTAGAGGATGGCATCTACCTCTATTTATAGGGGCAGGCCAAGCCCGTTCCATAAATTGTTTACCAAAGAAGGGTTCAAAGTCTGCTCGAATTTTACAACCACTTTTGAGAGAATTTGAAACTAAAGAACTTGATGAGAATGGAGATGCAAAGAAAGCTCAATATATGAGTTATAAATGCGTTCCAGTATTCAATGTTCAGGACATTCGTGGATTAGATGACGAAGCATCAAAAAAATTAGAAAAGCTAATTGATGATGCGGTTCTAACTTCAAAGCCTAGAGATTTAGATGTGAGAGTTAAAGAAGCTCATGATCGTTTATTCCAATGGGAAAAAGAAGTTACCACTATCAAAGGTGGAGATCGTGCATACTATCGTGAATCAAGTGATGAAATAGTCGTTCCAAAACGCTATAACTTCAAAAATGACGAATCTTATTTATGTACATACGCCCACGAATGTATTCATAGTACAAAGCATAAATCAAGATTAAATAGAAACAATCTTTCTTATGCAAATGAAGAATTGGTTGCTGAGTTGGGTGCATATATCGTATGTAACCGCCTTCAGATTTCTAATTTAGATACTATGAACCACGCAGCTTATTTAGAAAGTTGGTGTCCAATGCTTAGAAAAGATCCAAAGATCTTATTTAAGTCATTAGCTAACGCTAGTAAAGCTGCTGATCTTGTAATTGGTGAGCAATAAGCTCACCTTTTCTTTTATTTATCAAAATTATGTATTTAGTAAAAACATTATCAGCGTGGACAACTTTTGAAGATCAGATCTTAAACGATCAAGAATTAAAAGAATATAAAGCCTACGCTAAAGATCAACAATTATTACTTGAGATAGAGAAGATTTCAAATGACTAACAAAAAAATAACCGACCCTGAAATAATTAAAGCGGGTGAAGATTTGAATCAAATGTCTAATTTATCAAATAGAGTCATATCGAATGATGAGGACTTGTTTGAAGAATTAGGAACGATCCAAAGAAAACTTTGTGATATATCAATATTAAAGGCTGACTTCTTGAAAAGATATGAGGATATTATCGAAGAGCAATATAATCTTGAAACTAAACTAGCAGTGATGCAAAATGAAATGCTTCATTCGTTTGAGTTGGTTAAAAGATATTATAAGACAAAGAAAAAGGGCTTTAAATAGCCCTTTTGTTCTTTTCAATTTTTAATTGACATCTTTTTAAGATTAAGAACTCATAAAGCTGTTTATCAGGAATTTTTAAAGCCTTGGTTGTTAAATCGTCCCAATCTTCAGAGGACAAAGCATCAAGGTTGTAAGGATCGTAGTTTAATTTTTGGATTGAGAGAACATGATTCTTAATTAGACTCATAATAGACTTATTGTAACACTATTAATATATCATACTTTGATTGACAATAACATCATATATACACTAATATAAATATTAAGTCACTTATCCTAAAAAAAACTTATGCCTAACTGGACATACAACAGAATAAGAGTCAGAGGTGATGACTCTGAAAAAATACAAGAGATTAAAAAACTCTTTGAAGGAAAAAATCCTTTTCATGTTTTAATCCCTGAACCTGATTGGACTGTAACTCCTTTAACTAAAGAGTATGCAAAGTCTTATTCTTTTTCCGAACCAAAAGGTCAGATTGGAGAATTACCTGTACAACCCGATCCAAATAAAAAAGAATGGGATTGTCCTAAGTTCGCATCTACTGGTAGGCAAGATGATCGCTGGTATGACTGGAGAACTACACACTGGGGAACTAAGTGGCCTGCGTGTGATCTTGAAATAACCCAAGATGATGGAGACTTTCTTGAAATTACTTTCGATACTGCATGGAGCCCACCTGAACCAATAGTCCATGCTTTACGTTCCAAATACGAATGTAAAGATGATGATTCTTATGACAATGGGAAATATCTTTCAATCTCATGGTTATACGAATTGGAAGGAGAAGAAGGGTGCGGTTACTTATGAATAAAAAAGAAATTATCAAAAAACACATAGAAATACAAGTCTTACGAGGACATTCAAAATCAAGTGTTTTAAAAGAGATAGTATCTAAATTTGACGTAACTTTAGCTACTGCATATTTATATACTCATGATTTTAAATTTAAAAAAATTTATTAATTATGTCCCACCTAATAAATGATGAAATTCTTGAAAGACTTTACGAAGAAGTTAAAGAAGAATTTCCTAACGCTTTAGAACCTTTTGTTATCGCAGAAGTACAAAAACGATTTGAGGAGATGAGTTAATGAATATAACAGAATCAAGGGACGAAGCATTTGAGGCCATAGCTGAGATGCTACGTTCCAATGTAAAGAAAACTAAGATAGCTAGTCAGTTGGCTGCTGACTACTGTGTTAGTGATAAGACAGTTTACAAATGGATTTCTCGCGTGGAAGAAATGTACGATATTACACCAATTGAGTCGATTCTTCAACAGCAGAAGGTAGAGCTAAAAACTGAGATATATCAAGATCTTATCGAAGACTACCATACTGCTAAAGATAATGATGACCACGAACTAAGGAGAAAAATTGGACATATTTTAAATAATACTTACCTTAAAAAAATTAATTTCAACTGAGAATTTCGCTAGCGAATTATGACTTCCGATCCAATTATTAATCAAGTTGATGAAGAGTTCTCTTTACAACTTACAAAACTAATTAAGAATTACGTTCTTGATTTAGTAAACCATGAAGTAGATGTTATTACTGACTCCGATTGGTTTGAAGAAAAAATTAAATCTATGGTATTTACAACCATGACTAAAAAATTTAACCCTTTAGGAATTGATGAAACTTTGGAGAAAATAAATGATTGACAACCCTTTACCAGATCAAGTTATGCAGGAGAAAGAAACGCTCCAAAATGCACAAGACTTTGAATTTTATTGCAACCACCATTCAAAAGAAATCGCTACTCACTACAAAGTACATGAAGATTTACATGAAGACTTTGCAGAGTGGTTTCAGGATTATATGTCCCAAAATCCTGATCTATTCGATCATACTTGTATCATGCTTGATGATAGTTACATTAAGGATTGGTGGGAGTGTAATGGAGAATACTTTGATGACTTCGATACACCTTATATGGAGATTACAAAATGAACAAAGATCAATTTATTGAAGAAGTTTACGAAATCGCTTTTGGTGATAATGCTATTAATCGTGATTTCAGTTTTGAAGAGGTACTACAAGAATTATTAAGATTTAGTGATGAAGCTCTGAAATGGGAAGATATTCCACACTCAGATAAAGTAAGACTAGACCCTGATTACGAACCAACAGATCAAGAAATATTGTCATGACTGATAATAGATATCACGAATACCAAATCAAAAGGGCATCTATTGATGATGCCTTTCTTTCTAACGATATTAATTCGTTCCAATATAAAAAACTTTCCTTAGAACTAGATCTTCAATACGAAGATGTTGTTAAACAAAAAATTTTTAAAGATAAATTAAATAACTATATACACGATAAAGATTAAACCGCTACTAATTGATCTTGTCGTACCATCTCTTGAAACTCTGCTACCTTCTCTTTAAATAATGCACCACAACCTATCAACTCCATAGCTGTTACCCAACGGAGTTGTAGTCCATTTTTTCTTATTATACATACTAATCCTCTTTTTGCTCTTACTCCAGTTTTTTCATATAACCCTTCGTTATATGCTCCGATCTGCAATAAATGATCCTGTAAATATTTTTCTGGTTTATCTATATCTTTTCCATAAGTTTTAAAATCTACTATCGTCAGTTCTGAATGGCCGTCAGGGTTTTCTGTATCTATTAAAGCGTCACATTGTCCTGCATATCCTGATGAATGGTTAATATTAAATTCACTAAGATGAATGGCTTTTATATCTTCTAAAAAGGGTTGTATATTTCTGGTGTACTCACTACACGCCCATTGTTCCTCGACTTTATTTTTTCCATGAATGGCGTTTTGTAATGCCCATGTTGTAATTGCTTGACTAGGCCGTGCCAAACCATCTTCGTAAGTTTTCCAACCATTCCTTTTGTTCGCTGAATTTATTGCCAGTATAGACGCTCTTTTTAATATTTTCTCGCAATATGAATGAACCGCAGTTCCAATACTACACGCTAAATCTCTTTGCTCTATAGAACCTGGACGTTTTGCCCATTTCATTAAAGCCGTTTTTTGTTCTAATGGTGCAGTATGTCTAAGTATTGATGTTACTGAATGGTATTCTTTCTCTTCTTCATCTCGATAAACCCTATGCGTTCCAGAATCATCTCTTGTTAAAGATGAATGGCGTAAACCAGCTAATAAATTTTGCCTATCAGTATCTTTAGATAAGGCCAAAACCATTTGTTTGTAAGGATTTTGTTTAACTTTAACTGGCTTACGTTTTATTTGCAAGAGAATACTCACTCTTCGTAAAAGAAATCTGGATATAGTTTAATCGAAGACACAACTACTTCCCATAACCAAGTTTTAGGATAGACGTTTACTAAGGTTTTTTTATAGACATTTTCATCTACAAAATAACTAACCCTTTCTTTATCTTTTAAAGGCTTTTGTTTATAAATGTGCCTAAAAAGATTTGAAATAAATTTACCAAATTTATTTAATTTATTTTCTGGTAAAGGAGTAAATAATCTCTCCAAAACTTCTCTAACTGAATAGTATTGTTCAGCTTCACCCTTGTAAGGGTTAAATGTAATCTCCATAAAAGAAAGTTTAAATAAAAAACACAATCTGGTCGGACTGCAATCTTATTTTACTGCATAAAAAAAGACCAAGCAACGACTACTTGATCTTTTTTGTAAGGTGTCCGACCAGAGACTTCCTTTGTTTTTATTATGACGAAAAACAAATTATATGTAAATACATCATAAGGGCTACTTATACGAACCTTGTACTTACATTTAATAAACTTTGACTATTCTGATAGAAACTACTGTTTTAACGCTATTTAAGTTGTAATAAGAGGTATTACATTAAATATATTTAAGGGGTTAAATTAAGTGTTAAATATGTTAAACAATGTCTGACAAATAATTTACATTTAGTAATATATGTCACCCTTTTATTAAACGAATTTCTGGTGCTTCTTCCATCTTTTTAGCTTCTTCTAATGTCTTATCAATTACAGGTGCAAACATGTCATCTATAGCCCTTCTTATTATTGAAGAAATAGAAACCCCAGGTCGAGTATATTTTTTTAATAAAGCATACTGAGATTTTGTTATTTGAATGGAAATTCTATGCAATGAATGGTCTTCTGATAAAAGGTCAGGTAAAGGCATTAGCTTAAATATAAGTTATAGCATCATTATTACATAATATATACACTTTTACAACAATATCTTTACATAAAAAAACTGCCAGAGTGCAATCTGACAGTTTATGGCTATGAACTTAATCTTCCTTATTATCCTCCAAAAGGGTCTTCATAAGTAAGTAATTTCTTCAAATCGAAACCTTTTGACTTAACCTTTTCCCAAGCTGCCTCAACAGCATCTTGATCTTCTTCGTCTTGTGGTTCTATTTGAACATCATAATTCCAACGACCTCCCTCTCTGTCTAATGAAAGCGAAAGATCCCATGCCATTAGGTTTTTGTACTTCCTGTTTAAAGATAATTTTCTTATTTTGCTTAAGATTTGATACTGATCGGCTTCTAAAATACGAACCATACTGTTCTTGTAATCGTAGATAGGCCAAACATAGGTTTCTTTAGCTTCTGCTGGTTCTGTACTTTGAAACTTTGTTCCTCTTGTGTATAAACCTCCCATTTCTGCGAGGATTTCTTCTTCACTTGGTTTGTCAACAAACCTAAATGATTTACCTTTCTCTCCATGCACAGATTCACCGTAAATCTTCCAAAAGATTAAGGGATCTTCTTCCAGTAATGCGAAAGAAACTGGCTCTTTTGGATCGACTTTTGATGGGTTTAGATATGAAGAAACAAGTGGACGATCCCCCTGCTCTTCTGCTTTTTTGACTTTTTCTTCAAAAGTGGCTGAAAATTTCATAAGCTTGAAATTGTTAAATAGCGTTTGTAATCAATGGGCAAAATATATTTGCACAATCTCATTCTAATAGCTTGACCCTGATTTGTAAATGGCCTAAACTAAGAAAACCTCCGAAATCTGTTCAGATACAAAACAGAAGTTCAGAGGTTTCACTTATCCTATTAGAATGATACATGACTATTATTAATTTCGTCAAGACTCTTCCTGAAAATTTAGTTTACGCTCCAATATATAAAAAAGATTCTTTCATGAAATCAGGCCGAAAGGCTACTGGTAAGAATCCTTTAGAAGAATCATGGGAAAGAGATTTTGATAGGCATGATGTTGAATTAGCAATAGAAAAGAATCCTGACCTTCAGGCTATTGGTATATATACAGGAATAAGAGGTAAAGGCATTGTAATTCTTGATATTGATAAAGACCATTCGATACTAAGAAAGAAATGGGCTAAGACGCTTGTAGGTGCCCCTAAGATCACTTCTACCAAGAAAGATGCAGCAAAGTACATCTTTACCGTTCCAGAGGCTTTATGGGGCGAGGTGAAGGGGCATGGGCTTCGTAAGGAAGAAGGAGGTAATTATGAAATTCTTTGGGGAAGAAGGCAAGGTGTTATATATGGTGCTTACCCTGGTGGGCATAGTTCTGAAGAAGGTGTTTATACCTTAACTGGAAGTCTTTCTAATATTCCTGTTGCTCCTGCTTGGTTAATAGCAGAGATGAAAGCTCCTCCAAAACCTGTTCAGAATAAAAAAGATTTAGATTTTAGTGATAGAACAGAGGACGAAATAGCTCAGATAATACATGAATGTCTTTCTGTTATCTCTCATCAAGGGCTTGGTAGCAGAGAACATTGGATAAAAGTTGGAATGGCTATTCATTCTGCCTTACCTAATGATCTTGGATTATCTTTATGGTCATTCTGGTCTTCTCATGATCCTGACTTTGCTGCTGAATGGGAAGATGCTGGTGATTACGATACTCCCTGCACTGCTTCTTGGTATTCATTTAAAGGCGGTGGAATTGGATTAGGTACTTTAATCTGGCTCGCAGACAGAGAAGATCCTGAGAGACATAGGTTCTCTTCTGAGAATAAAAAGATTGTTAAGCAGGCAGAAGAAAAACAGGTTCAGGAAATCAGGGCTTCTACTCTTGACTTTGATGAAGTCATAAAACGTGCCAAGAAAATACTTAATCTTGATAACCCTGCTGAGATGAATTACAAATTAAATACTTTGGCTTTGAAGTCTGGTTATAGAGATCAATCTTCTTTAGAAAAACTTATTGTCGATCAGATTCAATATGAAAGTCAAAAAGGTATTCTGGATTTAGCAGATCTTTATGCTTTAGATATTCAAAGAGAGTACTTGATTCCTGATATTCTTCCTACTCCTTCAGTTGTTTTGATCTACGGTGCAGGTGGTGATGGTAAATCCATGAGTGCTTGGACTATGGCAAGACACATCGCTACTGGTTCTCCTTTCTTAGTTAGAGGTAGTGAAGTACCTGTAGAACAGGGAACAGTTCTTTTGCTTAATGGAGATCAACCTCTTACTCAACTCAAAGAACAATTAGAAGAAGTCAATATTCCTTTAGACAGTAAGGTTAAAATCCAAACTGATTGGCAACTTCAGAGATATGCTCAGTTTATAAAGCTGATGGATCAATACGAACCAAAATTAGTTGTTATTGATTCACTTATTGGTTGTAGTGGTGGTAGAGCTTTTGATGAAAATAAATCAGATTTTGCTCAACCTCTTTATTGGCTTACTAGAAATAATGGTGTTCTTTTTCCTAAAACAACTATTCTAATTATTCATCACGCTAATAAGAATGGTGGTTTTAGAGGTACTTCTGCTATTAGAGATGCTGTTGATGAAACTTGGAAACTATCTAAGCCTACTCAGGAACAGGTTAATAAGGTTGGACGTTCCAGTAGATTTATTACTATCGAAAAATCTAGGTCTGGAAGAATGGGAACTCAAATGATTATGAAGATGAAAGAGGATCTTACTTTTTCTATTGAAGACTTTACCCCTGAAGTTTCTAACGATCCTTCTTCTCCTACTACCGTTCAAGATAGAGTTCTTCAAAAGTTACGTTTAATTCACCCAGAAACTTATACCATCAATCAAATGATTCACGATCCAATGGTTGATGGTAAAGATGCTGCTATAAGAAAATCGTTCCAGAGATTATTAAAGAGAGGATTAATAGAAGTAGTAGAAGATGGAGAGTCTAATAAATCTTATAAAGCTAT
>CEVE01104852.1_pt1 | contig 10654 bp, 9 predicted proteins | sample 356431 | NCBI WGS metagenome assembly CEVE01 (sample SAMEA2622764, study PRJEB7988) | marine metagenome | isolation source: saline water (ENVO:00002010), including
GAATGGTATGAAGAAGGCAATAGGTCCAACCGAGGTCTTGCCAACGTTATTGCTAGCATCTGTCAATGATACGTAAATTGGGAATTCTGCATAAACATCTCCTGGACTACCGCCGTCCTCTGAATAGTACATGCGGAAATTACCGGAACAGTCCGCAATTGGTCCTACGGGCCCAGGAGGGTCTGTACACTGTGGTCCACCCTGAGCCGGTACTGAATATTCAACTGTCAGCGTAAGCATGGTGTCCTTGTCCCATGTTCTAACGGAATCATCGACTAAAATGTCCCACTGAGTAGTGAAGTCATTGCCATTGTTAACTGAATCCGCGGATTGAACAAATTGATCGATTTCTTCTTGCCCCCTAGAAAGAGTTAGGGTTAGATCGGTACAATCACCTCCACAATTTCCAGACTCAATATTAAATTTCAACCTCATAGAAATAGTTTCGTTAATTGCTAGAAGAAAATCATCTGTAAAGGCTGATTGCATATTACAAGAATACTCCACAGATACATCATCACCAGCCGGAAATGCAATTTCACCAAATCCAGAACTTGAAGAGCCGGTTGATGCATTATCGAAATTACTCCAGCATTCAGATAGGTCATCAGAACCCCAGAAGTACATGTAGGGTTGTTCTTCTGTAGGATGGTTATTTTGGCCATCTTGCGCTACAACAAAAACGGAAAGAAGACTTACGGAGAAAAGTAAGACTACTGCTAAGGAAAGGCCTCTACTTGCATAGCGCATGGGTTTGGGGGCAGAAAGTAGTGTTTGAGGCTTCGCCCAATAACGTTCGGTTCAAATTGCAGCCAAACCAGAATTATCATACTCCCAATCGATGATTTGCCAACCTGCCTCAGATAATTTAGAATGCACCAAATTTAGACTCATTGGGTTGCAAAGAAGGGCGGCACAGCCACCTCCTCCAGCACCTAGAGCTTTCCAAGCCATCACTGAACCATCTGCAAGCATTGGCTCGATTGTATCTCGAAATGGTTGATGTATCGAAGGGTCTAGTAAATCGACTCCTTTGCAGATTTCATTTAGGGCTTCTACGACCAACTGTCTATGGTCTCTTTGAAGGGCATCGGCCATCATTTTGGTGGCTAAGCGAATAGTGTGAAGGCCGTTGATTACACTCTGATCGCCCGCATCATATCGGGACCAAACTAATTCTTGCATATCTCCTGATTTATGCTGTATTCTACTATGTGCAATAATCAGATGCTTTTGCAGCCATTTTCTTGCAGAGGGGGCTGGTTCAAATGGTAATTGTTCAACTCCATCTCCTATGAATAGAAATCGATTGAACCCACCATGTGCCGATGCCCATTGATCTTGACGGCCACAACGATTACCTGCATTGGTTTCTGCTTCGAAGGCTAATTCTGCAATTGTACCTAGGTCACTTACATCATCAACTCCCAGAGCCGCAATCTTTGCAACATTCAGAGCGCCACTAGTTCCCAGTCCAGATCCTGCTGGGACATCAAATTGGAAATCGACATTTCCATCACCATCTGAATTTGCTGTAACCCACTTATCAATTGTGAAGTTGACCACTTCCCCTCCATGGTCATGAGTGTACGGTGTTAGGTCCGTCCAACCTCCTGCTAGGTCAACCCTTAGCGGGGCTCGATATCCACCCATGAATCGTCTGATGACTCAGGGGTGATAACCCTACGGTGAGAACAAAGGACCAAAAATAACGGGTATTAACACCGAGTCGGAACAAACATGGAGTCGAAAGTTGAAAGTGCTATTCGAGCCTTCTCGCAAGGTGAACCAGTGATGGTTTTTGACTCTGATTTTAGAGAATGCGAAACAGATCTTCTGTGGCCTGCAACGGCGGCCAGTCCTGCGGTTATGCGAAGATTACGGCAGGACTGTGGGGGACTTCTGTTCTTGGCAGTCGGGGATGAAATAGGTAGTCTATTCGGTCTTCCTTGGCTACAGGACATTCATACTCATCCCGCACTTGTAGCGGAAAACCCAGTTCTTGGTAAATTAATCACTGACGACTTACAATATGACTCACGCTCTGCCTTCACCCTGTCCTTGAATCATAGAGAAACCTACACCGGAATTACCGATAGGGACCGTGCGCTAACTACGCGAAGGTTTGGTGAATTAGCTGGAGAGATGATGCAGGCAAATGCAACTGAGGAAACTGCTCAGCAGGCGCTCGGTTCTGAGTTTAGGACTCCTGGACATATTCCTGTTTGTAGAGAATCGCCTGGTGGGCTGAAAACTAGACAAGGCCATACTGAACTAGCTGTTGCAATAGCAAGACTCTCTGGACACGTTCCAGCCACCATTGGAGCTGAGATGTTACAACCAGATGGAGATAAAGCACTGAGTCTTGAGGCTGCCAGACAGTACGCTGAATTACACAACATACCCATGATTACTGGTGATGATTTACTAAAGGCTCTAGGGATTGAAGATTGACCGAAGCATTGAGGATATTTGACTGAGAGGGGATATGGATGGTTCGGGTCATGGCGGTCGGGGTTTTCGACCTACTGCACGCAGGTCACCTGCATTATGTCGAACAGGCAAAGTCCCTAGGTGACGAGTTAATTGTAGTAGTCGCTCATGATGATACTGTAAGGAAACAAAAACACGAGCCTGTAACTAATCAAGATCTTAGAAGACGCATGGTGATGGGGTTGAAACCTGTGGATGAGGCAATTGTAGGAAACCCCCCAAGTGTACCTATTTTTGATATCTTAGAAGTAGTGAAACCCGATGTCATCGCATTAGGTTACGACCAGAAGCATTCACGAGACTCAATCAAGAAAGGATTGGAGGAGAATGGTTGGGGGAATGTCGAGGTCAGAAGGGTCGAAGGATTAGCAGATGACCTCGACGGAACAAGGAAAATCATTGCTCGGATTATTGATCTTTGGTCTGGTGAGACCGGTGGCCCTTACGAGGAGGATTGAGAATGTTCACAGGCATTGTGGCTGCGTCTTGCGAGGTTGTGGCAACCGAGCAGGGAGAAGAGGTCCGCTCGATTGTTGTTGACCTAAGTGGTTATGATGATGATTTAGAAATAGGTGCAAGCGTGGCAATAGATGGCGTTTGTATGACAGTAGTTTCTGCAATAGATGGCCATGTTCGTTTTGAAGCAATACCTGAAACCTTGGAGCGTACCACAATGGGCCTGCTCGAGCAGGGTAGTCGAGTGAATATTGAGAGATCTCTACGAATGGGTGACGAATTAGGAGGGCACATTCTTTCTGGCCACATTATGTCCACTGCGAGAATTCTGCAAAGAACTCAGAAAGGTGAAGGAATCGACCTACTAATTGAACATCAAGCCGATACCAAACCATACATTCTCGAGAAGGGATATGTTGCAGTTGATGGTATGTCCTTGACGGTTGGAGAAGTACAATCTGAGGGATTTAATCTACATATTATCCCGGAAACTCTGAGGATTACCACAATCGGAGCGAAGACTGAGGGTGACTTAGTGAATATTGAAGTGGACTCCAGAACCCAAGCTGTAGTAGACACGATTCGAAGCATGGAGGGAGAGAGATGAGAATAGTTGCAGTCTGCGGTTCTTTTCACAAAGAAGAAGTCGAAAAAATGCTAGAATTTGCCCGTGATGAAGCATCTATGATGAATTCGGAATTAACAGATGTTGTTTGGGTTCCAGGATCTATGGAAGCACCTCTCGCTTTGGAAAGACTTCTCCTACGAGAGGATGTGGATGGTGCGATTACACTGGGTATTATCGAGCGTGGAGAGACTCAACACGGGTTAGTTATGGGGCAATCTGTTACCCGTGCAATAATCGACCTACAAATCAAGCACGACAAGCCAATAGGTTTGGGAATTATTGGACCCGGAGCCGAGCCAGAACATATTGAGCCGCGGCTTGAACCTCACGCTCGTGCCGCAGTAGGCGCTGTAATTTCGATGAATAACTGATGTCATTCAGGCAAATATCAGTCAAGTTTGAGAGTCAATGTTCAAAGAATACCGGACATTGGGAGAACCTATGTCCGACAAGGTCCGCAATACAATCATCATCGGTTCAGGCCCCGCAGGATACACTGCTGGCCTATATTCCGCTAGAGCAATGCTGGAGCCTTTGATGTTCGCTGGATATGCATCAGGAGGTCAGCTAATGCTTACTTCTGATATCGAAAATTTTCCTGGTTATCCACAAGGTATAGGTGGGCCAGAAATGATGATGCAACTTAGAGAACAAGCCGAAAGATTTGGCCTTGAGGTCCATGATAAAAACGTCGAGAAAGTCGATGTCAGCGAGAGGCCATTCAAAGTCTGGGTTGAAGGAGAAGAATTTCTTGCTGAGACTTTGATTATCTGCACTGGGGCAGAGGCGATTTGGTTAGGCGCAGAAGGTGAAGATGCACAGAAGGGGCGAGGAATCAGCACCTGCGCAACCTGTGATGGGGCATTTTTCCGAGATGAGGAAATTATCGTTGTAGGGGGTGGAGACTCAGCAATGGAAGAAGCCACTTTCCTGACTAGATTTGCTAGCAAGGTTACAATCATCCACCGAAGAGATGTATTCCGCGCCTCAAAAGTGATGTATGACAGAGCGGCGAATCATCCAAAGATTGAGATCAAGACTTTCCGCTCCGTGAAAAAGTGGCTTTCTGACGAAAAAGGGCTCACTGGAGCAGTATTGGAAGATCCTCGCGACGGTTCAACTGAAGAGATTTCATGTACTGGAGCTTTCATCGCAATAGGACATAAACCAATTACGACATTCCTTGATGATCAAATTGAAACCGATGATTCTGGATACATTATTCCAAAGGAACACACAATGACTAGCATTCCGGGAGTATTCGCGGCTGGAGATGTTGTAGATACAAGATACAGACAGGCAATTACTGCCGCTGGAATGGGTTGTCAAGCCGCAATCGATGCTGAGCGATGGTTAGAGGATCAACACTGAAGTGACAGAATGGTTGAATTCGGTGTTTTCAGCAATCGAGAAGACTGGCAGGAAAGAAGTTGGCTATCTCACCGGATAGGAGATTTGCTCTATCTCTCTCACACGGTGGTTACACTCTGGTGTGCTGTACTTTGGTTAGGTCCGTATCAGTGGATGTGGTGGGGAGTTGTCATTCTATATGCCGCCACAGAAATACTCTGGTTTTTCCGTGGTCGATTTTGTATTCTCTCTGATTTGGAAAGACACTTCAAAGGAATCCCAAGACCTGATGACCCATTAGACCAAAATTTTGTGCGAAGACTTTGGAATCTGTTGTTCCGTAGGGATATTTCATCCGAAAATGCACAGGTATTGACACGTATATGGGGGCGACTTGGATTCACTGTTGCATTTGTTAGACTCTACTTATCAGGTGCCTTCTGAGTCTGCGGTGCAAGCCGAAGGCAAAATGAATGAGTTGTGTTCTCTCAGACCCGTGGACGAGCAATTGAGCCCAGAGGAGCGCGCTAGATACGCGCGTCATTTGATTCTTCCAGAGATGGGTGAAGAGGGCCAAAAGAAGTTGAAAAAATCCTCTGTAATTGTGGTTGGGGCTGGTGGATTAGGGTCTCCAACTTTGCTATATTTAGCTGCGGCAGGGGTCGGTAAGATTGGAATAATCGATGACGATAAAGTCGACATTACTAATCTTCAAAGACAAGTAATTCATTCTACATCGGCTGTTGGTTCACTAAAGGTTGAGTCAGCAGCTAATCGAATTCGAGAGTTAAATCCGGAAATTGAAGTCGTTGAACATAATACTAGGCTAGATGTGAATAATGCCTTGGATTTACTCTCTGATTGGGATATGGTAATTGATGGCACTGACAATTTCCCCACTAGATATACAATCAATGATGCGTGTGAGATTCTGGGGAAACCGTGGGTTTTCGGCAGCATTCATAGATTCGAAGGCCAAGTTACAGTCTTCAATTACGATGGTGGCCCAAATTATCGAGATTTGTTTCCGAATGCACCACCTCCTGAATTAGCGCCAAATTGCGCCGAGGCAGGAGTATTGGGCGTTCTACCTGGTATTGTTGGTGGCATACAATCTGCTGAAGCAATCAAATTATTGCTAGGTGTTGGTGATTCGTTGTCTGGACAATTAATGGTTATTGATACAAAATCAATGAAAACTCGTTCGTTAAAATTTGACAAATTACCAGGAAGAGAACCTGTCACGGAAATGTCCGAGCAATTGATAATCGAAGCTTGCCAAAGTCAAGAGATTAGGAAAGAACCTCCAATTGGACAGGTGCTAGAAATTACCCCTGCCGAATTTGTAGAAAGACGCACTAAGGGTTGGAATCCCTTCCTATTGGATGTCAGAAGGGCAAATGAGGAAGCGATTGTCAGTTTACCAGGTACCGACTTGCGAATTGAACACATTGCAGTTCCTGCAAAATCTGAAGATTTGCCAAAAGATTGTGATTTGGTTGTTTACTGCAGAACTGGTGGTCGTTCGGATGCTGTAGCCCGATGGTTGGGGCATTCTGGGTGGGACAGATCTAGGGTTTGGAATATGGTTGGCGGTATCCATCTTTGGTCGGATCAGATTGATTCTACAGTTCCAAAGTATTAATTTGGTTAATTGTGGTGTAATCGCCCTCTGTTATTCGCTTAATTGTGGTAATTCAAATAATTATGTAAAATTATGCAATAATCAGCAATATTTTTACTATAATTGTGGTGTATTTATTACTGTGTTAATCTTTAATTGTGGTATTTTTGAGCATTAATTCTCCAAAATGACATCTAAATTGATAGAGAGATTCACCTTTAGTGGTGTAATCGTGAGTAATACAGCGATTCTTTGTTGTACTAGTTGATACCGCGACTAACCATGACTGGGCGACGAGGGATATGGCGTTGCCCCTCTTGCAGCACACACCAGACTTGGAAATCAAGAGATAAGGCCACAACAAGACTAGATCGTAAGTGTACATCTTGTAACACTAGAATCAGAGTGACTCTGAACCGCTCCGATAGTGGAAGAGGTAGAAAACAACAGGCAGAGGTATGGGAAAGGCCATTCGACACTTCGATGGAGGAATTACAAAGTGAAGCGGACCTAAGGAATTCCGATGAACCAGGGGTAGGCTCGGAAGAGAAAAAATCCGGCCCTATCAGTCAACAAGATTTACCCCCTCTTTGGGGAGCTGGGTGGAGGCCAAAGGCTCCTTTGGATTTCTCCTCTACTTTACCGCAAGAAACTGCTAGGTCGGAATTGATGAGGTTTCTTGTTGAAAGGCACGATGGACATGTAGAGTCTGCCTTTGAGTGTTGGAATTCGCTGAACCCGCCTGAACGATTCAATGGTAATAGTTTTCACGAATTTTGTGAATCATTCTGCGACTCATTTGAAAAAAGGTTGACTGAAAGAATATACGAACCAGGATTAGCAACTCTTGCGACTCAAGAGATAATTCCTCGCAGATCGGGTAGCGCCTATCTAGACAGGCGCGCAGTACGCATGATGAGGGACGTTGCTCTATGTCTACGTAGAATCGCATATACCGCTTCGATAACTGTCGATGACCGATTTGAGTGGCAGAGATGGATGCATCGAACTCGTGCTTTAGATGAGCATCTGAAAGACTTGTTCATGAATGGAGTAAAAACACCTGATGGAAGCCAATTTGGAGGTAAAGGATTCCGCTCTACTTGGCAAGAAGGTGTAGTGGCATGCGCCACCTCAATGGCTCGGGCGATTGATCTCAGCGAAGATTCGATTGCAGATGCAGACGTAGTTGCTCCCATGATTCGAGACGTAGGTTTAGCTCTCTCAATGGGTCAGACTCCTCTAGAAATTTTCAACGCACAGATGGGCAAGGCTGATTCCTACATGGATGGAGGGGTTGATTCTGCTGGTGGCAGGGACTTACACGTTGGTAATTGGCACAAGAGAGTACTACCGCCAACCGCTCCATTACCGATAGCTAGTGCGACAGCTACCGGTGTCGCACTAGCGGCAAATAGGCTTGCAAGACCTCGTTTTCATCTAGCACCAGTAGGTGAGGGTTGTAGCAGTAGTGGAGAATTTTGGGAGGCCATGAATCTAGCTGGTGCAAGGGGCCTACCAATTTCCTTCATGATTCAAAATAATCAGATTGCGCTTGATACTTTCACTGTTGGTCAATCTGGTGCTGAAACCTTCGGAGACAAGGGTCACTCGATGGGTATTCCATCTTGGAGCATAGATGGCTCTGACCCTGCAGAATTTCACACATCAACTGCAGTTGCTAGGGAATTTGCCCTCGATGGAGGCGGCCCAACTCTAATCCATGTTGAGACAATGCGAGGTTGTGGCCACGCACATCATCACGATGACCTATATTTGGGAGCAGCAAGTGGAAACCCTCCGGGTTATGTGGACCGGGAGTTGCTTACATATTGGTCAGAAAAAGACCCCCTTCCTAACCATCGCGATTTATTGGTTAGATTAGGTGTCAGCGAGAATAAACTTAGCAAAATGGAAGCAGAGGAACAAGCACTGGTAGATGCCGCTCGTAAGGAAATGGAAGATACAGCATGGCCAGAAGGTAATTCGGTTACCAAAGGCATAACATCACTTCACGATGCTTCAACTCATTCCGAACAATTCGACCGCTTCGGAGTAAGCCTCTCTGGAGGAGATAGCCCCGTATCGATTGGTGAGGTAGGCATCGAATTCTCGGACGCTGCAAACTCATGGACATACAGCAAGGCAATACAGAATGGAATGGTCAGCCTTGCCGACAAATATGGAGATTCTATTGTCTTCATGGGAGAAGATATGGAAGTCGCTGGAGCGTTCGGAATGAATCTCCCATTGAAAGCAAGAGGGCATTCTGACAAATTACTCGACATGCCTTTGTCTGAAGCGATAATCATTCATTCGGCAACAGGAGCTGCCCTAGGAGGTATGCGGCCTTTAGCGGAAATCCAATTCGGAGGATTTGCCGCCTTAGCGATGAATCCACTCATCAATAACGCAGCCCAACTTAGATGGCGATGGGGAGCCGAAGTCCCACTTACGGTCAGGATTCCACTCGGAGCAAAAACCCGTAGTGGACCCTTCCATGCAAATATGATTGAATCATGGTTTGCAAATGACCCTGGTTTGGTAATCGTATTCCCCTCTACTCCCCAAGATGCGTACGATCTATTGGTTGAATCGCACGCCTTGAACGACCCTGTTGTGTACCTTGAGCACATAGGACTCTATGGATTACGTGGAGGAAAAACTGGCTGGGGACATTCGATTAACCAGATTGTTGACACAAATTCAGTTCATCAACGCCTTGCCAATGGTGAGAATAGCATAGGCAAGGCTAGAGTTGTACGAGGTGGTAAAGATGTTACAATCGTAACATGGGGCGCAATGGTTCATGTTGCTTTAGAAGCGGCTGAAACAGCGACAAAACGGGGAATTGAAGCCGAAATTGTTGATTTACGGACAATATTACCATTTGATGCACAAACCTGTATCGATTCAGTTCGGAGGACCGGGCGTCTGATTGTTCTGCAAGAGGCGCAATACACCGGTGGCCTTGGACATACAGTTAGTAGTAGAATCCTAGAAGAAGCATTCTGGAACCTAGAAAACGCGCCAGTGGTAATAGGGGCATTAGATACTCCTGTGCCATTCTCACCCCCTTTGGAAGACCACACCATCCCCACATCCGACCTAGTAGTCAGACACATCAGAAGAATGTGCGAATGAGATAGATGGACTCAAACATCATGAGCGGGGCGCACTAGGCGTGGTAGAGATGCTAGACTCCGACCCAATTCTGGTCCTAATTGGATTCGTCTTATTGATGGCCGGTGGTGAGGGGGTTGTTCAGGGTGCAGTGCAAATAGCATATCGACTACGAGTTCCTCCATTATTGGTCGGATTCACCATTGTTGCAATCGGAACATCTCTCCCTGAATTAGCTGTAGCAATTGAGGCAGTTGCTCAAAATGAGCCAGATATTGCTGTTGGAGGAGTCTTGGGCTCTAATGTTGCCAACGTCATGTTGGTTCTTGGTACCGCTTGCATGCTTGGTTCAGGTGATGAGGCAGGGGCAGGGATAAGACGTGATTCTGTTGCTGTTATCCTAGCCACTGTCCTTCTAACCGCCTTCGTTTATTATGGCTCAATACCTCTTGAAGGAGGTGTATTAATGCTAATTTTGCTAGTGAGTTACTACACCTATGCCTATCTTTCCTCTAAAGGGAAAGCCGATGCAGAGGAACCAGAAGAAACTTGGCTTCCTGACAATATACTACTGGCTATATTCGCAACAATCGCAGGCGGTGTAATGATCTGGCAAGGGGCGATTTTCCTTCTAGATGGTGCAACCGGCCTAGCGGCTACATACGACATACCTACTGCGATTGTTGGACTTTCCTTGGTAGCCCTAGGGACTTCATTACCGGAGTTAGCAGTCACTTTGATTGCAGCTATGAGAAATCAAGGTGGCGTCGCGGTAGGCAACGTATTGGGCTCTAATGTAATGAATATCCTTGGAATCTTAGGTACGGCTTCCGTAATAGGGGGAGGAATCGAAATTGCCTCGAAGTTTGAAGGGCGAGATATATGGGTGGTTATCCTAACATCTAGTTTAGTTGCAGCTATGTTACTCGACGATAGAGAAATTGGACCTAGAGTAGGTGCCACTATGGTAATCGGATATC